>Ga0209389_1001119_pt1 | contig 18146 bp, 15 predicted proteins | sample CowpearedBW_FD_187526 | JGI IMG/M metagenome (GOLD analysis project Ga0209389, IMG submission 187526) | Root nodule microbial communities of legume samples collected from California, USA - Cow pea red BW (SPAdes) (version 2) | ecosystem: Host-associated > Plants > Roots > Nodule | place: USA...
CGATCTGACGGGTTGTTGTATCTTGGGAGAGAAACGCATATGATAAGAAACACATATGATTGTGTATTGATATATTTGTTTAGCCCTGTGCAGTAGGGGCGTTTTCTCCTTGTTTTATATTCATTGATTTAATATACATGTCTTAGTATTATTATTGATTTAATAATTATTATTATATTATTTCATATTTATATTATTATTAGTATTATTTGAGTAATCATTTTTCTAACATTCTTAGAGAGAAAAACTATTATCTTGTTATTTATATTTTTTGATTACTCATCTGCATTCATCTCTAAAATTAAAAAAGAAATATAAAGCTGAAGATTGAAAACACATGTTATGAACTAATGTATTTCTTATGGTTATATTTAAATCAATTTCAACTAAGCCTAAAAATTGATGTGTATAATTGTTTCTATTTCTATTGATAACAATAAATGAAATTATGGATAAATAAAATTCATGCTCATTGAATATTTTTTCTTTTTTTGATGTTTATAGCTCATGCTTATGTTGTTATATTAATTTATGCTTTAATATTGTCGATTCTTACCATTGATAAAGATGTTCTATATCATGTATATATTTTAAGTGTTTGTATGAAAATAATTATAAAATAATTTGTGTTACTAAAACTACTATTATGTTATGGAAAACACTTGAACTAAACTTTGCATTTGCAAAGAGAAAAAAAATTAGCTTGATATTTATATGAAAAAAAAAGTGACTGATAATAAAGATAATCTTTGTCAAATTTATGAATTCAAAATTATTGTTTATGACATGAAATTAAAATGAATTATTTTAATTGATATCATGTTTAAGATCATGTGAATGCTAATAAAAGAAGAAATCTTCATATCCAAAATTGAAGGGATAGTCAAGTAAAAATTAAACTTGTCTTCTAGATTTCTTTAAAGAGTTTTTCATGTTTCTGAATTTAGAATCTTTCTTGTGCTCAACAAGGTTATGAAGTGGTTCCCAAGTGCAATAAGATTATTATTTCTAGACATGTGTTTTGGTTGGTAAATGATATATTTGTGATGATTTGTTTGAGTTAAGTACATTTATCTTGTAATAAAACATTTAGTAGTTATTCTTTGATTATCACATATTTTGAAAGTATTATTATAATAATTGTTGAGAAGTTTGGTTAGATACCATTCAAATTATAAAATTTTGAGGTGCAAAATTAATTAATTAGAGAAGTGATGATACATATCTTTATAAATGAGTGTTTTTATGTGATATTCATGGTATTATTCATTAAGTAACATATTCATATGGTGTTAATGTAATGGTGCAGTGAAAGAAAAAAATGCTTTTGTTTGATATGGTAAATGTTATGCTTCAAGTTCTAGCTTACCTAACATTGTATAGGGTGAAACTTTATATTCAGCTTACCATATTTTGAACACAAAATTATGATAAAACTTTTATGAATGATGAAAGAAAAAATAACCACATCTAAAATATTTCAAAGTGCGGGGGTGTCTTGCAATGGTTAACATACTTGTTAATAAAAAAAAAATCTTGGTTATATATTATAAAGTGAATGAATATATACCTCACTGTTTTGTCATCTAGTGTAATATTATTTGTGTTTCTTCTAGTTATGGCAATATGTCCAATTTCTTGAGATGATTGAATGATATTTTAATGTAAATTGGACATTGATTTTGGTCACAATATCAACTATCGATTATGGTTATGTTTTAACCTTGGATGAAGGTGTCCTATCATGGAAATATGTTAAAAATTTGTTGTTGTTCTATCATGATCTACTATGCAAGCATAAATTATTTCTATTTTCAATGCATCTTGACAATCAAATTGTTATATTTAAAGTTTTTAGTAAAAATGTCAATGAAATAAACATATGAGAATGAGAGACAAAATATATTAGAAACTTAATTACTCATGATATTATCTCTCTTGACTTTGTCAGGTTAGAAAGAAATGTTACAGATCTGCTTATCAAAGGGTTGATGCATCAACAATAAGTATTTAAGTCGTCGAGGAGAATGAGACTATAGCCCATAAATTAGTTGCAACAATGGACACCCATCTCCACATGAATGGCGATCCCATGGAATGGAGTTCAATGGGTAACAACGAAGTTGTTGTTGACTAAAGTACCCCCAAATAATTTGATTAAATTTTATGTCTCATTCCTATGGCGATGTGTACTATAAATTGTGACAATAATTAGGTTGAGGTGTGTGCATTATTATGCTTATTTTATAAAATACCTCTTAATAAACCCAATGGTTGAGGTATGTGCATTATTATGCTTATTTTATAAAATACCTCTTAATAAACCAAATGACAATTATTGTAGGGGTGTGAGTCACAAACCACCCTTTGAGGGTTTACCTAGTGAGTGTGATGGTGGGGCCGTCATTGTGAGACATGGGCAAGTCTTTAAGTGACACTCACGAAACAAGATACATGCACAAGGCCGTAATGTGCACACACTGATTAGAACCTATAATGAACACCGATATTGTATGTGTTATTTACTAAAACCCGGTCACAGGGGATGTAGTTCAAAACAGTCAAGTCTCTGCATTTTCTCGGGTGAAAGTTTATAAGCACTAGGTGTAAGGGTCAGACCCGGAAGGTTCCTTACGCTGAACTACAATATTTTGTTTTGAAAGATAATATATTTTGTTTTATTTTATTTTTAAATTATGTGGGGGATTGTTGGAAATATTTTATTATAATTTAAAAAATAAATAATTAAAATAAAAAAACTTACTGTTACTCATGTTTTTATAGACCTTTAATTTATGGGTTAATGTTTTTTATGGCTAACGGCTATATTCTTAATACTATTTACTCCTATGTCTCCTTTTGCTACCTATAAATACCACCTAGGTGCATTTCATGGGAAAAGACAGACCAACAAAGAGAATAAACACTAGAGTTCTCTAAAAAGTGTTTTTCTTTTCTTTTCTATATTATCTTTAAGACAGTGGTGTTCATAAGGTTTGGAGATCCTTCGCTGCACTCAATCGATCTGACGGGTTGTTGTATCTTGGGAGAGAAACGCATATGATAAGAAACACATATGATTGTGTATTGATATATTTGTTTAGCCCTATGCAGTAGGGACGTTTTCTCTCTAAGGATAGCGTTATGCGTGCCTCAACCCAGGATATTTCTATTCCTTACCTTTTATCTTTTATTTATTATTGTTATTATAATTGTTGATATTTGATTAATATTCATTGTGTTATATACATGTCTTAGTATTATTATTGATTTAATGATTATTATTATATTATTTCATATTTATATTATTATTAGTATTATTTGAGTAATCATTTTTCTAACACAAGCAACAGGGTAAGTTGGTGCAATTATAATAAGACAAATATATATACATATAATGAAAAGGATTAATAATGAAAGCATAAATGATTACTTGAACAAGTTTAGACAAACCAAATCTCGATGTATAACTCAGACGCCTAAGCATGAATTGGTTAGAATGGCATCAACGGGTTTAGAGTTTTCAATACGAAAAAAACTAGTACATATAAGTCATGATTACGACAAAAGTGTGGAAGAGTTTATAAAGTTCGCTCAACATAATTTTGTTAGTGTAGAAAACAGAGTAAGGATAAAGTGTCCTTGTGTGAATTGTTTGAATGAGAGAAGATTGAATGTTGTCGAAATTAGAGAACATCTTTTGTGTGATGGATTTTTGAAGAATTATACAACATGGACGTGGCATGGTGAATTGTTAGACATGCTAAGTTTGTCTGAAACACATGAGTATATTCATTGGACAATGGGCGATAAATTAGAGGACATGATCCATGACGTTGGAGTACAGTCCAATGCTGAAGCAGTGTATGAAAATATGTCTACCGATATAGATACTTTGTTATGTCCTGGTTCAACTAAATTCACATGATTATCAATATTGTTAAGGTTGAAGAATTTGAAGGCATTAAATGGGTTGATTCATAAAAGCTTCACAAATTTGATTTAGTTGTTGAAGGAAATGCTTCCTGAAAGGAATATACTATCTAATCAAAATTATGAGGAAAAGAATGTACTTTGTAACACTTCGTCAAGGATGTCACCAACTTTTCTCAAAATTTCATTTGAAGAACGCTAACATTCTTATGCTTTTATTTTAACGATACCTCGCCACGCATTTTTCTTTTTATCATATACCCACTACAATAACCATCGTTATCTCACCATAATCATAAACTCAATGAAGCCATTATAAAGCCTAGTTATTTCTGAACAATATTAAAATCATTATCATTACCCAAAAAAAAAAATTGGTTAACTTTCCATAACATACATCACCTCACAATAAAAGTTTAAAAACCAAATAGCTCCCCTTCCCCTTTTTACTGAAAAGAAAAAATGAGTTATTCCACAACATTGTTCTACTCTCTCTCTCCTTCCAAAAGAGTAGCCCTCTTCTTTCACTCTCACTCATGGTTTTATCTCTCAGCTCAAAGATGTTGCACGACTATTCTCTTTCCTTCCTAAGTTATAAGAATTTTTATAAGATTCCCTTAAATTCACTTAACTCGTACTATTAAACAAAAATAATGCAGCATCATCTCCCTCTTAAAATCTACATTTCCCATTTAGTTAATAGCCCCTAGACTCTTCAAGTTTCATACCACCTAGAAAACCCCTAAAAAAACTTCCATTAACATTCTCTCTAATCTAGGAAGCCCACACTCCCTTACTCTCATTCCTCCTCTATCATCCTTTTTGCTATTTTTTAAGTGGACCCTACCTTTATTCCTCAATAAAGGCTATTCCATCATTCTCTTTGCAATTTATCACGTGGGCCCCACCTTTATTCCTTCAAAAAGGAAAATGGACCTACCACCATTTAGCTTCTTTCAGTCAAATTATACTTAGGGTTGCATATGGGTATTGAATCCATGCTCCAAACTTCAACGCCAACTTTTTAAATCAAAAGGACTACCAATTTATTTTATCAAAATCCTGCATTATATGCATAATAACTAATTACAGAATTAAAATCATCCAAAATATGCAACAAAAACCCAAGGTGGGAGTTTAACCCAAGTCCTACTAATCATATCAGCAAACTCTAACAACCTATAATATGTTATTATTTAGTAATCATTCTTATTTAGTAATTTAAATATTATTTAAGAGAAAAACTATTTTTTACAAAAAATTATCTATTTTTTTGAATCTTACACATTAGAGGACATGATTTGTGATGAAAATATGTCTACCAATGCAAATACTTTGTTATATTCTGGTTCAACTAACTCCACACGATTATCAACAATGTTAAGGTTCATGAATTTGAAGGCATTGAATTGGTGAACTGATAAAAGCTTCATAAAATTGCTTTAGTTGCTGAAGGAAATGCTTCTAGAAATAATACACTACCTGATCAAAGTTATGAGGCAAAGAAGATACTTTGTCCAATGGTTATGAAATATCAAAAGATTCATTCTTGTTTTAGTGATTCTATTTTATGTAGATAAGAGTTTGCAGAGTTAAGAAGTTGCCCCAAGTGTGGTTTTTCACGTTATAAGGTCAAAGATGGTGATCATGAGAATACTGATGAGTTCGCAAAGCACGACCCTCCTTCGGAGGCAGTTTGGTATCTACCAAGAATTCCAAGATTTAAACATACAAATCTCACTAACGTTAAAAACCTTAGATGGCATGTTAATGAACGGAAATGTGATGGACTACTTTGTCATCATGCAAATTCTATCCAATGGAAGAACATAGATAAAGAATTCCCTGCATTTAGAAATTGACAAGTTTATGACTCGCCATGAAGTAATGAAGGACCTTCAAGAGTTACTAGAAGCATGACTAGAAACGAGGCCTCTAACCCTTATTCTCTTTTCTTATTTTCTATTGCTTTATGTTGACTTTTCCCTAACTTGAATTTTGTTGACTTGACTTTGATTGCTTGTTGACCATAGTTGACTTGACTTAAGTTAACATGTTGACTCTTTTCTAGTTTGTTTTGTAGGATAAGCTTATGCTAAATAGGAGGAAGATTGCACTACTTGTAGTGGAGGAAAACCTTGGCCTTGTACACAAGCATTACATGCATATATTAGGAAAGTGTAAGGGCCATGTCCTTCTAGAAAGGAGTCAAGGTCGCACCTTTTGAAGAAGACTTGGTGACCAAGCTAGGTCACCCTCCCCACCAAAGTTGTCACCTTTTGACCTAGTTCAACAAGCCTTCTTTATCTTTTTGTAGGAACACCCTTATGCTTTGTATTTTTTATAAGAGTCACCTCACCATCAACTATTTAAAGGGTTCTTCAAGACTTGTAAAAGGTTTGAACCTTTTGGAAGTAAAGTTAGTCTCTTAGTTTGCCTTTGTGAGGTGCTCTCCTTGGAGTGTCTTCTTCACTAGCCTTATCTTGAGTAGCAACTCAAGTCTGACAACATACATTCATATTGGGTTGATTGCCTTTGTGTTATACTAGTGGTGTGTAATCACTTTAAATTTCGCCTCCCCTTTCATGTCTTCCATGCTTTACTTCATCTTTCTTCTTTTAGTGCACTTTCAATTTGGCAGTGATGATACTCTTGTTTTTTTGTTTTGTTTTCTCGGATAATTGAATCCTCTCCTTCTTTAGAGCACTTGAAAGTGAACCTTCACATCTAGATAACTTGGTTATCTTAATGTCTAGTAGGGGTATTCCTAGAGCTTTCTTAATCACCAAAACACCTTATTTACTAATCTCTAAAATAGGTCAATATCATTTGGTATCTAGAGCCTAGGTTATCCTAATATATGGTGTTTTATTGTGCTAACTTCACTTGTCTTGTGTTTTTCTCTTTGGTGGATCTCTTGACCATTCTTGAAACAAGTTAGTGTTGCACAAATTTTCCACTTGGCATTGAGGTTAGAGTATCAAAAAAACCTAGCCTCTATATGTTTGATGTGTTGCCAAGCTATAAGCATGGTCTTTTGTTGTTGTTTTATTCTTGGTCATGAGTTATATACGGTGTTACCATGGCAAAATTTTCTTTCCATGTGCTAAAATAGTCTTTAAATCTGCTTAACCTTGTTTTGAAGTCATATGTCATATGCTAAATTGAATTTTTCTATTTTTTGTTTTCCAAGTGTTTGAAATTGCATGATCAATATGACTAGTTCTTGTGTATATGCCTTGGAATTGATTAGTTGACCTAAAACTAGGAGCTAAGTGTTAAAATACATCTATAAACCCTTCATTAACTTGTGCTAAGCTTGAATCTAAAAGGATAGAAAAATTTCAAACTCATTATGTCAAAAACCGGGAGCAAAAATGCTTCGTAGTAAACTCAAAATTGAACAAATTTGGTGCATTATGATTCTAGCTTGCTTGATTTGAGTGGTTGATGCGTATGGAAAGTTAGTTCCATCATCTTGTGGCTCCAATTTTCTTTGGTATATGCATGATTACTTGGTCCTTGTGATTTCATGCTCAAATTACTTTCCATAGAGTCTTATTTCCATGCTTTGCTTGATTTAGCCTTATTTCTAGTTTTGTCACATAATTTTCTTTCCCTGGAGTTTAGCTTTCTTTGTTTTGTCCTTTTCTTGCTTATTATTAGGGTCATACAAGTTTATTCATTGAAGTTGTCATTTCTTGCCTTCCTTGGTGTGTTTGTCGAAACATCAATCCATTTGTGTTGCTTATTCTTGAGTTTTTAAGGCTTAGAGGAGCTTACACTATTTCAGAAGAGCTTGAGTGCTAGCCTAACCTTGCTTGCTTATGTGAGAGAATCAAACACTTTTGGGGCTACCATTTTGGACATAACTTGGTCTCGATTTTAAGATTTTCTAAACATTTTCATATTTTCTTGTTTCGATTTGATAGTTTTGTACGAAATCATGAATTTGAATGACAACATTGTGGAAGAAAATGAAGAAGAGTCACCCTTGAACTACTCCACTTGTCGTGGTGAAGCTTTAGTGGAATAACACAACAAGAGTCGACTTTTGTGAAGTTGATTAAGCATTTCGAGTTATCTAGGTGGGAATCCTTCAACCAAATGCGAGAAGACAAGAGACAAATTGAGCTACTCCTCCAAGAACGCATTCAAAGGCTTGAAGCTAGAGAGCTAGAAAAGCCACCACCAAGGAGAAGGGCAAAGGAGGCGTTATCATGAAGGAGGTAGAAGGCACAATTCACCTCCAAGGAGGCCACCACCAATCAAGATTCTCAAGTTCAAAGGAGACAAATAGTCCCAACATTTACTTGGAATGGGAGCAAAAAGTTGATCAAATTTTCCATGTACATTTAGTAGGGGGTCAAAAGCAAATTGATTTAGTGGTCTTAGAATTTGAGGATTATGCCACGACATGATGGCATCAAATTTGTATGAACACTCGTGACTTCTTGGATGGAAATTAAGAGAGTTATATGCACTAAATTTATCCCCTCCTACTATAGGAGGGACACTTTTTTGAAGCTCCAAAGGCTTCAACAAGGGTCTACGTGTGTGAATGACTATGCTAAAATGATGGAGTCTCTACTCCTTAAAGTATGACTTCAATTTGAAAGTGAAGAAGAAAAGGTAGCCAGGTTTGTAACTGGATTTTGGAGAGAAAAACCATATGTGATAGAATTGTATGAGTACTCCTCCCTTGAAAAAGTTTTACAATTAACCATCAAAGTTGAAACTCAATTGAAAAAGAAAAATAAGGCTAAGAGGAGTAGTTCATACAATGACTACTACACTAATAGTTGGAAGGGAAAAGAAAGAAAGCATGATAAGAATCCTTCCAAGAGTCCCCAAGACCCACCTACTAGGTCCAACATGTCTAAGAATTCATAAGATACTCCTAACTCTTCTCAATGTTCCGGGACAAGTTCTATAAAAGGTTTTAAGTGCTTACGATATGGACACATAGTTTCCAATTGTCCTAAGAGAACCATGACCTTGAACCTCAAAGGAGAACTAGAGAATGAACATTCTTCTCCCTCTTTGTTGAGAATAAAGAAAATAGGGATTGAGATTAATCTCCCTTGTGTATAAACCACACATAGGGTAATCTATTTATAATAGAGAGAGGTACAATTAAAAAGAGTAACTGAAAATAAATAGAGTAAATAGAAGATATTGTTTGATATTGTGATTAACAATATCTAATAATATCTTAATAATATCACACAATATCTAAACAATATCTAACATTCCCCCTCAAGCTAGAGCATACAAATCGTATGTGCCAAGCTTGATACAAATATAATCAATTTTAGGCCTCTGTAAAGACTTAGTAAAAATATCTGCTAACTGATCACTTGAGTTAACAAACTCAGTCTTGATGTCTCCAAACATGATCTTTTCCTGAATGAAATGACAAGTGTCATTTGGGTAACATCTCCAAATTGTAACTCTTTAAGCAATTGTTTAAGCCAAACAAGTTCACAGGCAGTTGAGGCCATAGCTCTATATTCTGCTTCTACACTGGATCTTACTACAACACTCTGTTTCTTACTTTTCCATGAAATCAAGTTACCACCAATGGAGACACAATACCTAGATGTAGATCTTCTATCAGAAGGAGATCCTGCTGAATCAGCATCTGAATAAAAACAACTCTTGTATGGTTATTAAAACCATATAACAATCCTTTTCCATTGGATTTTTTAATATACTTCAAGATGCGAATGACTGCATTCCAATGATCTTCACATGGAGAATTAATAAATTGGCTTACCACACTGACTGCAAAGGAAATGTCAGGACGAATAACGGTAAGATAATTCAATTTCCCAACCAATCTTCTATATTGCTCAAGATCAGATATAGGCTCCCCCTAATTTGGTAGAAGTTTAGTATTGGGATCCATGGGTGTATCAACAGACTTTGAACTCATCAACCAAGTTTCCTCCAGAATATCCATGCCATACTTTCTTTGAGATATAGCAATACCATCATTGGACTGTGCCACCTCAATATTCAAGAAATATCTGAGTTTGCCAAGATCTTTGGTCTGAAAATGGTGACAAAGATGTTGTTTCAACTAAGAGATGCCATGGTTGTTACTCCCTGTAAGAACGATGTCATCAACATATACTATCAAGTAAACACATCCAGCACTCGAGTGTTGATAAAAGACAGAATGATATGCTTCACACTGAGTCATACCAAATTGTTGAACAACATTGTTAAACTTTCCAAACCAGACCCTAGGAGATTGTTTTAGGCCATATAGGGATTTACAAAGATGACATACCATCCCAGAAGACTCCCCTGAGCAACAAATCCAAGAGGTTACTCCATATAGATTTCTTCTTGCAAATCACCATTGAGGAAATCATTTTTAACATCTAGTTGATAAAGAGGCCATTGATGAAGAGCAGCCATGGCGATAAATAAACGAACAGACAAACGACAACGGGACCAGTTCCCAAGTTCCACTGTTATGAAGAGCACTTAATTCATCTGTCATGGCCTGACGGCAACTAGGATGGGCTAAAGCGTTACGGACAGTTTTTGGAATGGTCGCAGAAGAAAGAGAGGAAAGACATGTATAAAAAGGTAATGACAATTGATGATAACTCAAACCAATATAATGGGGAGAGGGATTACGGGTAGAACACATACCTTTTCGGAGGGCAATAGGAAGGTCAGACTCAAGTGTCAAAGCTGGAGGAGACAGAGTAGTTAGCACTTGAGTGGAATCACACGGTGGTGGTTGTGATAAGTTACGGCGACTATAAACCTGAAGAGGTGGTGGAGGAGAGTTGACTGTGGAGCAGGAACCGAGGGTGAAGAAGACACAGTAAGAGGGTCACAAACAATAGGAACATTAAAGGTGTTAGAAAAGTTGTCAGGATTGGATGGAGTCAGAGGTGAAGATGACTCTTAAAGTAAAAAGAGAACTCATTAAAGGTGACATCTGCAGACACAAAATAACGGTTAAGAAAAGGAGAAAAATATTTGTATCCTCTTTGTGATCTTGTAAACCCTAAGAAAACACACTTATATGATCTAGGAGAAAGCTTGTCAAGACCAGGACTAAAATTATGAACAAAACATGTAGACCCGAAAACTCTTAAAGGTAAGGGATGAAAAGGTTCATGAGGGAATAAAATGGAATGAGGTATGTTATTCTTTAAAACCGAAGAAGGCATACGATTAATGAGATAACAGGTAGTAAGAATGGCATCACCCCAGAAATGTTCAGGAACCTCGCCATGAATTAAAAGAGTGTGAGTGGTTTCCATAAGATGTCTATTTTTACGTTCAGCTACACCATTTTGTTAGGGGTATAAGCACAAGAAGTTTGATGTAGAATGTCGTGAGAAGCCATAAATTGTTTAAAAGAATGAGAAAGATATTCATGGCCATTATCACTACGCAAAACTCCAATAGAAACACCGAACTGAGTTTTAATTTCATTAAAAAAAGATTGAAAGATATGAAATAATTCCGACGATGTTTCATTAAAAATAACTAAGTGCATCTGGAATAATCATCAATGAAAGTAAGAAAGTATTGAAAACCTAAAGTAGACCTAACGCGGCTAGGACCCCAAATGTCAAAGTGAACCAAGGCAAAAGGGGACGAAGCATCACGTGTGACACTACAAGGAAAGGAAGTATGACTATGCTTGCCTAATTGACACAAGTCACAGTCCAAACGAGACAACTTGGACAAGGCAGGGACAAGCTGTTGTAACTTTACAAGGCTTGGATGACCTAACTGAGCATGAATAAGAGAGGGAGACTCCATAACTGCACCAACGTGTGTAGAGGGATGGAGATCATAAAGACCATGAGACTCATATCTTGTGCCAATCACCTGTTTCGAACTCCGGTCCTGTAAACAGAAAAAATTGTTGGTAAAAGAAACAACACAATCAAGAGAACGAGTTAGGCGACTGATGGACAACAGGTTAAAAGGAGACCCAAGGACATAAAGAACGTTATCAATGGTTGAAGAAGGGAAAAGTTTAACAGTGCCAACACCATGAGATGAGACTCGAGAACCATCATCCAATGTAATAGAAGGTAAAGGATTAGTAGAGGATAAAGAAGAGAACAAAGATTTGTTACCAGTAATATGATCAGTGGCTCCTGAATCAAAAACCCAAGGACCAGGAGAAGAAGATCGAGTCAGACCAACAAAAGATGTACCTGTGTGAGCAACAGATGCAGTGGAACTAGAAGACTGTTGATCCTTATACCATTTGAGAAATTTGTTGAACATAACATGTATATCGGATGAAACAAAGTGAAGGAGAGTTGTTAGTGATAAGGTACATGCTAGGACAAGTTTCTAAAGAGCTTGATTCCTCTCAAAGAGATAATATTTTCCACACAAGGTGCCTTATTAATAACAAACAATGTTCCCTCATTATAGATGGTGGAAGTTGTGTGAATGTGGCTAGCACAAGGGTGTAGATAGGCTTGACTTAAAAAATATCCCTCATGTCAATCCATATAAGCTATCATGACTTAGTGAGGAAGGTGAAATTAAAGTTTCCAAACAAGTCATCATCAACTTCGCAATAGGAAACTATACATATGAGGTATTGTGTCATGTTGTGCCTATGGAAGATACACATATTTTATTAGGAAGGCCATGCAATTTAACAACCATACTTTTCATGATGACCATTCCAACAAGTTTACCTTCCACTTCTAATTCAAAAATATCAAACCCTTAACTCTTACACCTAAGTAAGTCAAAAAGGACCAAGTTCAAATGCACAACAAGAAAAAGGAAGAAAAACCTCAAGTGGCACATGGGCAAGGCAATGAGACCAAGAAGAAAGGCATCATGATCTCCCACACTGGAGTGAAGAAGGTAATCCTTGCCCAAAAATATTTTTTAATAGCTTATCCTAGTAGGTCTTCTCCATCCTTCCAAAGTCCACCCACTTGATGTCCTCAAGACCTGTCATTGGTCTTAGATGAGTACAAAGATGTTTTTCAAGAACCTTCTAAGGTGCTTACACCTCTAAGAGGCATAGATTACCAAATTGACTTTGTATAAGGCTCATTTATGCCTAATAGGCCAGCCTATAGGATCAATCCTGAGGAGTCTAAGGAGATCCAAAAGCAAGTGGGAGAGTTGTTAGAATAGGGATGGGTGCAACATAGCATAAGCCCTTGTGCAATGCCTATTATTGTTGTCCCTAAAAAGGATATGAGTTGGAGGATGTGGATAAATTGTAGGGTTATAAACAACATCACCATAAAGTATATGCATCACATTCCTAGATTAGATGATTTGCTTGATGAGTTACATGGTTCCACGACATCTTCCAAGATAGACTTGAAGAGTGGGTATAATCAAATTACACTCAAAGAGGGAGATAAATGGAAAACCGCCTTCAATACAAAGTTTGGACTATATGAGTGGTTAGTCATACCTTTTGTTTTGACCAATACACCTAGTACATTCATGAGACTCATGCATCATGTGCTTAGAAAGTACTTAGGCAAGTTTGTGGTGATCTACTTTGATGACATCCTTATCTATAGCTTGTCTAAAGAAGAGCATGTTCATCATTCAAGAAGTGCAATAGAGATCCTAAGGAAGGAGTCCATGTATGCTAATAAATAGTAATGCATCTTTGGGATGGGTCATGTGATCTTGCTAAGATAAATGCGCAAGGGTTACTTGTGGACTAAGAGAAAGTGGTAGCTTTAAAGGAGTGACCAACACCCAAGAATATGAGTGAGCTTAGATTTTTCCATGGGTTGACTAGCTTTTACAGGAGGTTTGTGCCCAACTTTAGCACAATATTCACCCCCTTAAATGAGCTGGTAAAGAAAAATGTGCACTTCAAGTGGGGCAATGATCAAGTAAAGGCTTTTCCACCTCTTAAAGAAAAATTGATCAATACACCATTTCTAGCCCTTTCCAACTTCTCCAAGACATTTGAGGTTGAGTGTGATTCCTCCAATATGGGTATTGGGGTTGTGCTTCTTCAAAAGGGAACCCTATAGCCTACATTAATGAGAAGCTCAAGGGTAGTCACATCAACTACTCCACCAATGACAAAAACCTCTATGATCTTGTGAGAACTTTACAAACTTGGCAACACCACCTTCTTTCGAAGGAGTTTGTGATTCATAATGATCATGAATCGTTAAAGATTTTGAAAAGCCAAGGCAAGTTAAATAGGATACTTGTTAGGTGGGTAGAATTCATAGAACAATTCTCATATGTGATCAAATATAAGCAAGAAAAAGCCAACATTATGGTTGACACACTCTCTAAGCATCACTATATCCTCTTTCTTGTTGAAACTAAATTTCTTAGTTTTGATCACATTAAGGATTTGTACTCTTAAGATGATGACTTCTCCATTTATAGTGAGTACCACCTAGGGACAAGCAAATACTTTTACCTCCACAATGATTACCTTTTAAAGGTAAGAAGGTTTGCATACTAAAGGATTTATTAAGATCCTTACTCATTAGGGAAGCTTATGAAGGAGATTTGATGGGGCATTTTAGGGCCAAAAAGACTCTAAAAGTATGAAAAGAACATTTCTTTTGGCCTTACATGAGAAAGCATGTTCAGAAACATTGTGAGAACTCCATAGCATGCAAGAAGGCCAAGTCTAAGGCACAAACCCATGGTCTTTACACTCCCTTACCCATCCCTTTTTTGCCTTAGGGAGACATTTCTATGGATTTCATACTAGGGCCTCCAAGGTCTAATAAAGGTCGAGATTCTATCTTTGTGGTGGTGGATAGGTTTTCAAAGATGACCTCATGGCATCTCTAGGACCATTGTGAGTCATAGGGACACAAATTTCTTAAGCCATTTTTGGAGGACATTGTGGGGGAAGCTTAGAACCAAATTGCTCTTTTTTACCACTTGTCACCCTTAAATCAGTAGCCAAACCGAGGTAATTAATAGGACTTTCGGTCAAATGTTGAGGTCCATGATAGTCCATAACCCTAAGGACTAGGAAGATCTTTTCTTCCTCATATAGAGTTTTCATACAATAGGGTGGTGCACTCCGCAACTTCTCATTATCCCTTTAAGGTTGTCTATGGTTCAATCCCCTAAGACCTTCAGATCTCCTTCCCCTTCCCACTCATGAAGCATGGACTTGTCAAGATGGGAAAGCACATGCTAAGATGATCCAAGACTTGCATTCTCAAGTCAATGATAACATAGAAAGGAAGGTGGGGAAATACCAAAGGTTTGCCAATAAAGGAAGGAAAGATGCCACCTTCAAAGAGTATGATTAGGTGTGGCTCCATTTGAGGAAAGAGAAGTTCCCTACTCAAAGGAAGTTCAAGCTCCACTCTAGAGGGAATGTCACTTTCCAAGTCACTAGAAAAATAAACAATAATACTTATGAGTTAGATTTACCACCTAGCTATAAGATGAGTCAGACTTGTAATATGGGTGATCTTTCTCCTTTTGATGTAGGGTTCAAGAATTTGTGGCCAGAATCTCTACAAGAAGGGGGGCATGATGAGTCCATAATTCACCATGAAGCAATGGAAGACCTTCCAAGAAGATTTACCATAAGCATTATTAGAAGGGAGGCGTCTAACCCTTCTTCTTTTTCCTTATTTTCTATTACTTTATGTGACATTCCTAAGTTTACTTTTGTTAACTTGACTTTGGTTAACTTGACTGTTGACATGTTAACTTTTTGGCTTATTTGTTTTGTAGGATACATTTATGCTAAATAGGAGGAGGATTGCACTACATGTAGTGGAGGAAAACCTTGGGCTTGTACACAAACATTACGTGTGCATATTGGAAAAGTGTAAGGGCCATGTTCTCCTTCTAAAAAGGAGTCAAGCTCGTACGTTTTGAAGAAGACTTGGTAATCAAGCTAGGTCACTTTGGTCACCTTTCACACCAAAGTTGTCACCTTTTGACCTAGTTTCTAGAAGTCTGATTTATCTTTTTGTAGGAACACCCTTATGCTTTGTATATTTGCTAAGAGGCCCCTCACCATCACCTATTTAAGGTGATCTTCAAGACATGTAAAAGGGTTGAACATTTTGGGAGTAAAGTTACTATCTTATTTCGACCTTGTAAGGTGCTCTCCTTTGATTGTCTTCTTCACTAGCCTTATGTTGAGCAAGCAACTCAAGTGGCAGCATCATACACTTATCTTGAGTTGGTTGCCTTTGTTCCCTTAGTGACCTGCCATCACTTTGAGCTTCCCCTCCTCTTTCATGTTTTCCATCTTTTACTTCATCTTTCTTCTTTAGTGCATTTTCAATTCAGCAATGATGATACTCTTGTGTTTTTGTTTTGTTTTCTTGTATAATTGAATCCTCTCCTTCTTTAGAGTACTTCAAAGTGAACCTTCACATCTAGATAACTTGGTTATCTTAATGTCCAATAGGGATCTTCCTAAAGCTTTATTAATTTCCAAAACACCATATTTGTTGATCTCTAAAATGGGTCATTATCATAAATCAATCAAGGTATTTGAGAGTTTCTTTTATAAAATTTATTTTTACTCTTAAGTATTTTTTATATTCTTCCAATTATGTTACATGTTATAACACTAAAATATGAATGTAACTCATTAAAAATGGATTGAGTTAATCCCATTAACTATTTTGGTAAGTTAAAAACTATGTGATTTAACCCATTATAGGTTAGTTTACTCACTTAAATTTTGTTCTTTCAACTTAATTTTATATATTTATTATTATATATAATGAGAGTGGACTGATTAGACTCATCTATCTATAATAGCAAATAAACATATTTGCATATTTTACTAATCATTAATCACAATTCAAAATAATATCATAATAATAAGAGAAAAATAAAATTTAAAACTTATATAATTGTATAAATAAATAAATAAAGTATTTAAATACTATCAACAATATTCAAATATTTAAATGAATTAAATTGTGAATCTAGATAATTAAAAGTAATAAACAATTTTAATAAAAAATAACGAAAAAATTATAAAAAATAATAAACAATTATGATGAAAAATAATAAAAATAATTATAAAGAATAAAATCTGTATATTTTGGATGAACTTATTCAATCTAACTCTAACAGTTTAATTTGTGAGTTAAATGTTTCAACTTCAGTTTAATTGACATTTAAAGAAATTATAAAATTTTCAATCTAACTAAACTTGAATTGATGATGAATTTAAACTTATTTTGACGCCTAACACGATCTTTAAACTAAATGAATGAAACATCTAAAATAGTAATACAAATAATACAACCTGGTCACGGAGACAAATGTGCACAATTACTTGGAGAGGACAAGCCAACAAGTACTTTTCGGCTTGTTATGTTTGTATTTTAGGTTATAAATATGCTGGAAATTGTTATCAATACCCCATAATTGTTTCGAAATTAAATATTTAATAAACTATAAAATTCTAATTTAAGTATCTAAGAGAATATTTAACTTATTATTATTGTTGTTAATTGATCTTTAAAATATATATATATATATATATATATATATATATATATATATATATATATATGCTGGAAATTGTTATCGATATCTCATAATTGTGTGAGAAAAGAAGTCCATCATCGATGGGAACTTACTTTGGGACTTACTTTTAATGTTATAAAAGAAGCCAAGTGTTTCCTTAGAAAATCATCCCAAATTCTCTCTCATCTTATTCCTTTTGCTTTATTTGTTTAAGAGAAGAATTAAGAGAGAATATTAGTTTCTCCTCTAAGAGAGAAGGTTAGTTTCTCCTTTAAGGTTCTCCTTGTATTAGTTTTCCTATTTCCAAGAGAGGGGTTGTCATTGTTTTCTCCTTGGGATTAGAGAGAATGGTATGTAATTTTTCCTTTCCTTGAATAAATTATATTCATTGCCTATTATCTATTTTTGTTCCTTTATTTTCATCTTGTATTTTAGTTATGAGTACTTGTGCTGGTACTCTGATACCCAACAGTGGTATCAGAGCTGTTGGTTCGTATGATTATATTCTGCTGCTATTGTCATTAGAATAGTGTTGTGATAGTGGATAAAGTGTGGTAGTGTGAAAGTGCATGTCTAGGAAAGTTTTGGCTAGGAAAGACTTGGTACTTAAGTGTGTCCATTAGTGACCCACCTCTCTTTCCTGGGAATTACCTGGTGCACTGGTTCACGGTCTGCTTCCATTGTTCCAGTAGACAGTACTATTCATAGTGAGAAGTGCATAAGTCGAT
>Ga0209389_1001132_pt1 | contig 18083 bp, 7 predicted proteins | sample CowpearedBW_FD_187526 | JGI IMG/M metagenome (GOLD analysis project Ga0209389, IMG submission 187526) | Root nodule microbial communities of legume samples collected from California, USA - Cow pea red BW (SPAdes) (version 2) | ecosystem: Host-associated > Plants > Roots > Nodule | place: USA...
TGTTACACTATCAATTGTGCACTTCTTTAAGCTAGTTTGTTTGGTCTCCCAGTCCCAAATTTGATCTTCTAGTACCAGTACATCTCTGCTCAGGACCACCTTCTCTTGGTTTGGATCAAAGAGCTTATATGCCCCTGTAGGATGATATCCAATGAAGATCATTGCTGTACTTTTATCCTGTAGCTTGGTTCTCTTCTGGTCAGGTATGTGCTTAAAAGCCAGTGACCCAAAAACCTTAAGATGCCCAACTGCAGGCTTTACTCCAGACCACACTTTCAAAGGCACTTCATTTTTCAACACCTTTGTAGGACATCTATTGAGGATGTAAACAGCAGTGGAAGCTGCTTCACCCCACAATTTATGTGGCAATTTTTTTTCTTTCAGCAAGCTTCTTACCATATTCAAGATTGTCCTGTTTCTTCTTTCCGCAAGAGCATTATGTTGTGGTGTGTAGGGTGCTGTAACCTCATGCATGATCCCATTAGCTTGACAGTAACTTTCAAATCTGTTGGAGGTGAATTCTCCTCCCCCATCTGTTCTGAGCGTTTTCAACAGTTTTCCACTCTCCCTTTCGACTTTAGCTTTGAACTTCAAGAAAACTTCAAACGCCTCACTCTTCATTTTGATTACGTACAACCAGATCATTCTACTATACTCATCTACGAAGGTAATGAAATACCTGTTTCCACCCAATGAGGGAACCTCGAAAGGTCCACATACATCTGAGTATACAACTGCCAAGCATTCTTTGGCTCTCATCTTCATGTTGGCCTGGAATGGTCTTCTGGTTTGCTTTCCAGCCAAACAAATCTCACAGACAGTCTTTGGTAAGTCTATATCACCAATCCCAGACACCATATTCTTCTCACAAAGTTGCTTCAGACTTCTGAAATTCAAATGGCCATACCTAAGATGCCATAGCCAACTCTTGTCATCCTTCTTGATTGCAGATAGGCATTGTGCATCAACAACCTTCATGTTAACTTGGAAGGTTCTGTTTTTTGAGATCTTGCTTCTCAAAATTAGATTCTTGTTAACATTAAACAACTCAACTTTGTCATAATTTCCCATTACTACAGTAAATCCCTTCTGCACCAATTGACCTATGCTAAGGAGATTACATTTCATCTCTGGCACAAACAATACATTTGCTATCACAGCTTTTGAACCATCTTTCCTTAAAATGACTACATCTCCAGCCCCCTCAACTTTCAAGGTACTGTCGTCAGCAAATCTCACCTTGCTCTTCTTCTCTGTATCAAAGTTGATAAGCCACTCTCTGTGACAAGTCATATGATTCGAGCATCCTGAATCTAAGTACCATGACTTTTCCTGTGAATTTGCACTTCCTGCTGTAGTGGTTACCATCAAGGTTAAGGTTTCGGAAGAATCAGAATCATAATCTTCCTGTGCCATATGAACTTCTTTATCTCGATGCTTCTTTTTCTTCTTGTCAGCATAACATTCAGAGGCATAGTGACCCATCTTGTGGCAGTTGAAGCATTCAATGCTTGTTTTATCTTTCTTCTTGTAATGGTTCTGATACTTTTCTGTTCCTTCTGTTGTATCGGACCTGTCATAGTAATCTTGAGTAGTCTTGCTAGATTTCTTTTCTCCTTTTGCTTGCTTCCCTTTCCACTTCTTCTTATTTTTCGTGGAATGGTGCGTTTTCAATGCTTGCTCAACATTATCTGCGTCAATCAGTAGCCGCATCTCATGTGCTTCTAAGGAGCTTTGGAGTTCCTCGATCTTCATTTGTGATAAGTCCTTAGACTCTTCTATTGCCACTGCAATAAAGTTGAATTTTCGTGGCAGCGATCTCATAACCTTTTCAACAATCTTAATATCAGATATTGACTCACCAAGAGCCTTCATCTGATTAGTGATCGTAAGTACCTTGGTAAAGTATTCACTGATTCTGTCACCTTCCCCCATCTGCAGTAACTCATACTGCTTTCTCAGAGTTTGGAGTTTGACTTTCTTGATCTTTTCTCCTCCCGCATGGCTTCGAATTAAGATATCCCAGGCTTCCTTTGCAGTGTTCGCATTCTGAATCTTTTCAAAATGACTATCATCAATACATTGATGAATAAGAAACAGTGCCTTACTGTCCTTCTTCGCAAGAACCGCCTTCTGTGCTTCAGTTGATTCAGAAGCAATCACCTGGCCAGTTTCTACCACATCACTGACGTCCTGAAACCTGAATAACACCTTCATCTGAGTGCTCCATCTGTCCCAATTTTTCTCTGTAAGAATTGGAAGATTTGATGAGGGAATATGATTGTCGCCACCAGCCATTCTTCACCAACAACTGATCAAGAAACTGAGTCTTGATTCCTCTACTGTGTTGTCTGCTCTTTGCTGCTTTCTTCAACCTTGAAATCTTGAAGCCAAACGTCCCTGGATCGGAACCTGGGCTCTAGATACCACTTCTATTAGAGTAGACACGAGAGAGAGAGTAAATTGTGAGACTGTTCTTTTATTGAATGAAAGGAGCAAGCCTTTTATACAGAGTGGAAAGAATAACGGGTTCTGTTAAAAAAATAGAATACTTGACTTAACAGTTTGCAAACTGACAATCAACAAACTAACATCGACGTTGTCGGCGAATGCACATGCATGGCGTGGTGGTCGCACAAACTGCAACGGTGAGCGTCTCACATTGAAGAAGGAAAGAAAGATGGTGTTCGACGTTGTCGACAACAACTCAGGTGGCGATCAGTGTCACACCGACGATAACTCTAGTGGCTTTGGCGGGTGACGACAGTGGGTCTTAGAAAAGTCCTCTGTTATTTGTTATGGGTTCTCCTCTTGCAACTTGCGTTCTTGGTTTGGTGACAGAGAAGAGGGGAGGAGAATATATCTGACATGGATTGGAGAAAGAGAAAAAAGCCTTAGAGGAACTTCTTGGGATTTTTTTTTTTATTTTTTTCCCTATTTAGGGAAAATAAGATGAAAATGAGCTTTGCATTTTACTTCTGGCACCCCTCAGATTTGATTTAAGCAATTGAAAAAATTTATGGAGAAGTCTTGGGTTTATATTTTGAAAAAAAAAAGACCTTTGTGCTTTAAATAAGTTGCCCCTCATGTAGAAGAATGAGAAATAAAATGGGAGTAGACCGAGAGTTGATCCTGAAGGATGAAGTAGACATAGTGAAGGATACGGTAGACCATTATCAACTACTTAAGTAGTTGTTCATGTACTCTCTATCTTCCCTCTCTATCTTCCACTGAGATGAGCATAACTAACTAGTTACCCATTATCAATCTTAAATATTTAAAACTATGGGGGTGGAGATAATATTACTCAATCACTTAGCAGAAAATTTTAAATATTTTCATTTGAGTGAATTTAATCTCATTTTTAAAGAAAAATAAATTAACTATTTTGATGGGTTTTCAACTAATGATAATTACTAGGTGAAATCAATGTATTTTAGAAGTTGGAATCATAAGGAAGAGAGATAGTATAATTTGTGACTACATATCCCTTATGATACTAATTCTAAATTAAAGGAAGGAATATAGAGGAGAATTATTTTCTCAACCTCAGTATGCTCATATAATTGGGAGCTTACTGCTTTTGATGAGCTATATTGCTTATGCGGTAGGTAGACTGAGAAGATACACTTAATATTCTAATGAGCAATATTGAAACTTATGAGATATATGCCATTAAATATAGTGGATTTCCCATTATACTAGAAGAGTACAATGATGTTAATAATGTTAACTACTGGATCTTTGATTCAGATGAGACAAAATTCACTAGTGGTTATGTATTCACATTTGGGAGTAATGTGATTAGATAGAGATAAGCCAGACAAGCAATGATTGCTAGATCAACAATGAAATATGAGTTTGTTGCTCTTAAAATGCCTGATAATGAAGCTGAGTAGTTGACGAACTTCTTAGCTAACATTCCACTAGGAATGAAATGTGTTTTTATATTGTGATTTCCAATTAGCTAAAGAGTGAAACAATTTCCATTGAGTATGTGAAGTTAGAATGTAATCTAGTAGACCCTCTGACAAAATCCTAGGATGAAATATGACTTTAAGAACATCGAGGGAAATGAGACTTAAGCCACTTGAAACAAACAAGTGATGGTAACCCAACCTTTGTAATTGGCGATCCCATGAATAAGGTTCATATGGGTAAAAATAAGCCACTTGTTAGTTTTGATAACACTAAATTGATTTTTAAATCAATCAATTACGTCAATTCCTATGGTGCATGTGAAAGTGCTAGAGACTGCATTATTGAGAGGTTAAACTTTGTAATTAAAATTCTCTATGGTGTAAGAATTTTAGTGGAAACAAAGTTTTAATGATTTTCATATCCCTTACGGGTGGTGTATGATCTGTAGCATACACTTGATGAAATCACCAATATGAGTGACAAGTGGGGCCACTTGCATGAGATCTTAGCATGATCTCTACAACACTCATGAATACTGGGCACGTGCATGGCCTAGTAAGCGCAACACAACGATAACATTAAGAATTGTGGGGGTGTATTGTGATTGATAAACCGCTAACATACATAAAGCGATTTTGGTTCATATAGTTTGCTATATCAACTACACTGTGTGTTAAGTTTCTCAATCTAGGACTGGCATATAGCTTGTTATACCAGCTCTGATGCATTACATTTTATATGAGACCCATGATATTTTCTTTCATTCTTTCTGTCATACCTTTTGCAATATGTGGGGGATTGTTATAAAAACAATGGTTTTAATATATTGCAAAATATATGACCGTTGCATTGCTCATTACTTTTTCAGTTTCGGGCATTATTGACGCAACTGTTTTGATTTGGTATTTATATTAACATCAATATTATGACTGTTATGGTCTTCTAAACCCCTCTCTTCTTTTGTTCTCTCACTCTTTCTTTTTCCCTATTCTCTTTGTCTAAGATCCTGGGGTTATTGATATTGATACTTTGTACAAAGTTTATCTTGCTAGATTCTGAGATCCTCGGTATATTTGAGATGTTCCTGTTGTACTCTTGCAGACTTGCGCATATACAACGGATAAATCCTTAAGGCAATGATCTTTCTCGCCTTAGGAAATCCTTCTTATGTATGTTTTGTGCAAAATATCCAACAGTTTTTTTCTTCATGAATAATCAATTTATGATATTACGTTCTTAACAAAAAGACTACATTGGGTAACAATAGAAAAAATATATAAATTTTGAAACAAGAAGAAAGAAAGTGAAAATTCCTAAACTTATAAGTAAACTTATAAGGAATGAAAATGATATCTTAATAAAAAATATATAATTGTAAGAAATGTTAAACGTTTTGTTTTCACAATTTAGGGAGAAAAAAGGTGATTTAATCAATGTATGAAAATTTTGATTAGTTTCACTTTTTTATACACAAATAGAAAAACCACTCATCTTATTAAGTAATTCACTTAATTTTAGTCATTTTTATTCAAAAAATTATTATTTTCATATCATGTGTGTGTATGTCACTCATCTTATTAAGTAAGACACTTAATTTTAGTCATTTTTATTCAAAAAATTAGTTTTTTTGCAAGACACAATTTCAATGAGATGGCTTACTTTCTTCATCACGAATTAAAGTCTTTAATTCCTTCTTGTTAGTTCAATAAAGATACTTTCACGTATAATTGATCATGAGAGAAAAATGGTCTTTACACCAATGTAGAGGTAAAGGGAGGGGAGGCTTGTTCCCACTCCACCATTTTTTTAGTTGAGACAATAGTTGAAACAATAGTTGAAAAATGTTGTTTAAAACATATAATATGTGATTCTAAGTTTAAGCAACAATTTAATCATAATTTTTCATCCATGGAGTTTTCGGTCGTGACCATTGTTCAAAAGCAAAGATGTTTTTTCTTCTAAAGTCACGAAATTTTAAAAGTCATTACCTTACATGAATACAATAGGTTACACTTTTCAAACAATGATAAGACAACACTTTATTCATTGTTTTAGACAACATATTTTAGATGTTGTCTATTCTTTATACAATATATTAAATGTTGTCTATTATTTAAACAACACATTTTAGATGTTACATATTCTTTAGGCAATAAATTTTAAGTGTTGCCTATTATTTGGATAATTTTAAGCAACACTTTTAAAAATATGGGGTATTCTTGTAAAGTTGTATTTTAGGCAACACTCTTTAAATGCAGCTTATTCTTTTATAGTAGAGTTATAACATTTAAGAAAAAAAAGTTATTAATGTTATAATCCACCAAATTATTTTGAAAAATACAAAAAATATAACAAGTCATATATAAACTATTAAAAGACTATGTATTCAATATTACAAAATAATTAACAAATTAAATCAATTTTATAAGTTTCTAAATGTAGACAACATATAAAACTCATAATATTTAGAAATGAAATTAAATTTGCAATTACCATAATGTATATGTGAAATCATAATTGTAGAAGTGAAAACATTAAAAGCTAGTGTAATGTAATCTAATACACACTTTGAAAGTTAAAAGAAATTACAACTTATATTTAGCAAATGATTGAATTTATTTCAACATTTTGTGAGTCCTCTTCTCCAAATGATCTTCATCTCCATCCTCCAAAAGGTAAAACTAAAAATATATAAAGTCATGAAAAAACTAGTCATTTCCCAATTTATGAAAGACTTTATAAAATATTAGACAAACTTATAAAATTCAAATAGATACCTCGTCATAACGAGGAGCATGAGTTTCAATAGAGGAGCGTGGAAGCAAACCCAATTAGTGAATGAAAAAGACCTCTACTATGGTTGAACATTAAAAAGCTTAGAGGATTAAAATTAAAGGGCCACTTAGGAAGCAATAAGCAAATAACATAGTTTATACTGGGTTTCTTAATAAACAGAAAACATAAATGTGAAATTAAGAAAGTTTAATGCAAAACCAGAACTGAACCATAAAAGCAATGCTCATGAACTAAGCTACACTAAGTCAAATGATCAAAATGAAAGTTAAGCAACATGAATTGAAACCGGAAAAAAAAAATTAGAAATACAGATTTTTGTCGACCTTCGTTTATTACTTACCATTCATGCCGAATAAAATTTGAATAAGGCTACAATGATATCATCCAAGCTTATTTTTGTCAGCCTTCCTTTATTATTATCCATTGTTATCACACAAAAGCACCCATAACTCTTTTGATGACTAAATAAATTTATCCTATAGTATAATCCTTTTGGCCTTATACATTTTCGGTTTTTAGGTGTTACACATTTTTGCAACCCATTTGATTCTATGATATAGAGGTTTTAACTTTAACATAAAGACTCTTGCAATGGTGCCACAATCATAAGCCATAAACATGAAATTTGTATAAATTTTGAATCTAACATATTTAGATATATCCCCACCATCCTACATGTTTGATTTTTATAGGGACATCATATCCATAACCCAAGTATTTAACTTATAGTTATATAGAAATTACAAAAAAAAATTGTGTGCATTTAATTTTTTTCTATTTTTTTCACTACAAATATCTTGAATAGAGTTTATTAAATAAGGAATGAAATCTATCGTCTTGTCTCAAGGACAAAATTTACTTCTTCTCCAAACCCAAATTTTTTTTTTCTTTCTCGGTCAAGGGTTACTATTGTACCTAATTTGGCTTTACTTAATTTGACTTTAACAATATTTTAATTCCTCTAATTTATCATTTTTTTTCACACTTTTTTCAAAACAAAATATTTTATTCCTTTACTTTTTCATGACACTTTGATATAAAAAATTAAAAGTAATAACATATTTGCATCGCAAACGAATAATATGACATCTTTATTAATATTAAACGAATAACCATACATGAACAAAAAAAATCTTTGAAATTTTTTGAAAGGATTACACGTACTTTCACAGAATGTAGAAACTCGACCCATGGACATCAGAAAACAAATAATAAGGAATGAAATCTATTGTGTCATCTCAAGGGAAAAATTTACTTTTTATCCAAACCCAAACTTTTTTTCCTTTCTTTTTGGGTCGAGGGTTACTATTGTACCTAAGGCTTTAATAGTATTTTAGTTCCTCTCATTTATCATTTTTTTTTCTTCACACTCTTTTCTAAACACAATATTTTATTCCTTTACTTATCCATGACAATCTAACATAAAAAAATTTGAAATTAATAACATATTTGCATCACACACGAATAATGTGACATTTTATTAATATTAAACAAATAACCACACATGAACAAAAGGAATCTTTGAAAACTTTTCAGAGGATTTGACAAACTTTCACATAATTCAGAAACTCGACACATGGAATTCACAAAACAAATTTTGGTTTTGTTTTCCCTAATAGTGTAGAGTTTATTTATAACTAAACAGAGGAAAACAATGTTTGAGAGAAACATTTGGTTGATTCAAATGTATTATCCAAAATCCTAACATCGAAATTGTAAAGATTACGAGTTGAAATTCCCCTAAACTTTGCTAGGTAGGAAACATCCAATTTGTTCTTGAACAGACTAAAATCGAATTTGGTATTCAACATTGTGATTATAAAGCAATAATATAAACAATAATTTAAACACTGCCTAAACCCTAAAATTGTTTTCTTAGTGAAAATCCTAAAACTTAAAATACCCAATCTTAGCTTCTTTCATTTTCAATCTCAAAAAAACCTAATCCCTTTACTGAGAAGAGTGTTCTCCTTGGGAACTTAGACAGTGAAAAAGAGTATGAGACAGGAAAATGAAAAGTTGAAGGAGAAGGGGAAATTACATACCTACAAGCAAGGGGTTGTTGGACTATAAGTGAGGAGACAAAGGGGTTGGAGTGTGAGTGAGGAGAAGAAGGGACTAGAGTGTGAATGGGGAGAAGGGTTGGACAGTGAAAGGATGATCAATGAGTGAGTTTTACGATTTCGTGAGTTTATGTGGTTTCAAAATTTCAAGTTTTGAGTATAATTTGAAGTTTTGTCATGATGAAGATTTTAAAATGTATTTGCCAACAAAAAGTAAATGTGGTAAGACTATTTTAAAGTAAATTATTTATGTAAAGAAAGTTAGAAATTTTTTGTAGCATATAACTTTTTATCATATATTAAAGACAATTCAAAGTAAACGAGGTTTAATGTATACCGACATTTTTTAAAATGTAGTTTAAAGTACCAACGTATTAATACTCGTTGTCAATGATTGCCACACTTTATTAAGTGTTTCTTAAACTAAATAGACAACAATTTTGCTATATAATGTGGTTTAAAGGCGAATAAGACTCATTCTATAACCAACACACACAAAAAATCATGGTCTATTTCTAAGGGTCTAAGGATGCAACTCATTGATTTTTCCATTTCAAAAGAGTAGGAAAAAGAAGAAAAGAAGGTCATCGTGTGTGCATATTTGTTTTCACAACAATTGAAGCTACAATGAAATTGAAGTTTTTAGAGGAGGTGTCACTCTTGAAATCGGTTTACCGCTTTGGTTGCGAGACTCACGGTTTATCCTTGAACTTTCTTTGAGAGAGATTTTGTTGCTTTGAAATATTTTTAACACTTTGTTTTCACTACAATCCCCCATATATTGCAAAATGCAATAGATGGAAAGAAAAAAAAAAGAAGAAAAATATTGGTCTCATTATATGTAATGCATCAGAGTTGCTACAAAAAGCTATATGAAGTAGTCCTAGATTGAGAAACTTAATGTAGTTGGTATAACAAACTATATGAACCAAAAAAACTTGGTATGTATTAATGGTTTACCAATCATAATACACATTCATAGTTCTTGTTATTATCATTGTGTTGTGTTTAATACGCCATACACGTGTTCGATATTCATGAGTGCTCTAAAGATTTTGCTAAAACCTCATGCAAGCAATTTACTCAACACTTACATAGGTTATTTCTTACATCACAGAGAATTTTAATTACAAAGTTTAACTTCTCAGTGATGCAATATCTAATACTTTCATGCACCATAAAATGTAAAAAAAGATTGATTTAGAATCAATTTTAGTGCTAGAAGAACTAACCAATGACTATTTTTAACCCATATGAACCTTATTCATTATATCTCCAATCACAAAGGTTAGGTTTCTATCACTTGTTTGTTTGCAAGTGGCTTGAGACTTGTTCCTCTTAATGTTTTTAAAATCATGTTTCTCCCTAAGGTTTTTCTTAAAGGATTTGGTAGATTCCTTTATGGCTTACATAATCATTGAAATTTGTTTCACTCTTTAGTAGTTCTTTTATCAAATCATGTCACAATTGCATAAGTATGTTCTTTCCATTTTAATTTAGTTTTTTTGTTATAATTATTGTCGATAGGCAATCACAATGTATTGATATAGACGGTGTTAATCTCATTATGAATCGAATTTTTGTTAAGAATTTTTTTCAACCATTTAGCTCCACTTTTAGCCATATCAAGACCAATAAACTCTGATCCCATTGTTGTTCTTACGATAATTATTTGTGTGACTGATCTCCATGTAATTGCAACCCTCAAGTGTAAACACATGGCCACCAGTAGATTTTGTCTCATCTAAATTGGAGATTCAATTATAATCATTACCCTTTTCCTAAGACTTGCATGTGCATCACAAAGTTCTCAATTAGGACATTGATTGTACTCACACTATCTACCTACTTCATATACAATGTCTGATCTAAAAAAACTCATTAAATGCAATAAAGTCCAAATTATTTGGGTAAATTGAGGTTGAAAAATAGACTTTTCTATATTGTTCTTTAATTCAGAGTTAACATCATAAAGGGTGCTTATTGGTTTGAAGTCATAATACTCAAACTTTCTAAGAAGTTTTTCAATGCATTGGTCTTGAAAGAATAATATACTATCTCCTTTCCTTATGGTTCTAACTCCTAAAATAATTTAGTTTCACTCATGTTTTTCATTTCAAACTTAGACCTAGAAACAACTTTGTTTTATAAACATATAATGACACATTCAACATTTTTCAGATTTAGTGCACAAACATTTATCAACATTGTTAGTTAAAAAACCATCACAAAGTAAAACTCTATCAAGTTTTTCATGTCATTATTTTGGTGGTTGTTTCAATCCTTATAAGGACTTCAAAAGTTTGCATACTTTGTTCTCTTGACTAGGAACTGCACATCCTTCAGGTTGAGTCATAAAAATTTCATCCTCTAGATCACCATTCAAAAAATAACTAACTTATGGATAGATGCTAGAGCTAATAACACTCAGATAAATGAAATTCTAGTCATTAGGAAAATGTATAATTATTGATTTGGTCCCTTAATTTTTTGAGTTTATTCAATTTGGTCCCCGAGTTTTTTGAATGTTCAATTTGGTACCCATATTTTTTAAATGGGATCAGTTTAGTACCTTCCGTTATATTTTAGTTAATTCGTTTGTATAGTGGTGAGTTGTCATTGTGCAACAAAATAAACAAGTAATCATAATACCATACTGAATTCACTTGATCAAGGAAACATCAATAGAGAGACTAAATGATGTTAACTACATCCAACAAACAAACCAACCCAATTAACAACTTCACCCACATTTCTATTGCACAATGACAACTCACCACTATACAAACGACATTAATTGGAATATAACGGGAGGTACTAAATTGAACCACTTTAAAAAATAAGGGTACCAAATTGAACCTTCAAAAAACTCAGAGACCAAATTGAACTTTCCAAAAACTCGAGTACCAAATTGAACCAACTTAAAAAATTGGGGGACCGAATCAATAATTATACCTTAGGAAATTTTTTTATCAAAGTAGTCTACGTTAGGTTTTTGACTAAAACTTTTTGCTACTAGTTTTGTCTTATGTTTCTCTATAGATTCGCCAGAATGGTACTTTTTCTTAATAATTCACTTACAACCAATGAGTTTTTCTTCTTTAGGCAAATCTACTAAGGTTCAAGTATTGCTTTTCTTAATTGAGTCAATTTTAGTCCTAATGTCCTTATCCCAATGTTTTTGTGTCCAAAGCACTAGCTAGTAGTTTCTAAAAAGCTTGTTAGATCATTTTCAACTATATAAGTGTAAAAACCATTTCTAAAGGAAGGTTTCTTCCTATATCTTTTACTTCTCAAAAACTCACATATGGCATCACTAGCAATATATAGGTTGTTCAAATGTCTCACTAACCTTTAAAGGAAAAACATGTTCAAAGAACACAACATTTTTTGTTTCCACTATTATATTATGCTCAAATACATCACTTTTAAGAAGAAGAAAAAAACTATAGGCAACATTATGTTTATCATATTTTTCTTAAGTTTATTTGGGTATTTATAACACCAACTCACTTCATAATGAATGGAAGAATGTCACGATATGTAACTTCAAAAACGATAATAATTCAGAGTCAAATTCACATAAAATAATACTATTCTTACTATTTCCAATTCAAAAATGAGTAGTATAGGTTATTTTTGTCTTTCTAATGTCTCAACTTTCTCCATATCTAATTTTGACCAAAATTGGAGATGCGGGGGATCGAACCCCGTGCCTCTCGCATGCAAAGCGAGCGCTCTACCATTTGAGCTACATCCCCTATTGATAATTGAAAGTACATTTAATGTATTGTTGAACTATTTTGTATCAACAAAAATATATTATAAATTTTTGGTAATTCCATGTTTTTTTATTCTATAAAGTTAGTAGTTCTTTCTACATACTCAGAGAAAAGAATTGTGCACAGGTTTTGCTCATTGCATCTTTGGATTCTCATGTAACTTCAAAAAATTGATTTGAATAGGTAACTTAAGAATCCATTGTCTTGAGTATATACGAAGAAGTTGAACGACATGCTAAAAAACATTAACAAACCCAATTTCAGTGATAATAACTCAGAGTCAAATTCACATAAAAGAATACTATATTATTTCCAATTCAAAAATGAGTTACCATTTGAGCTACATCCCCTATTGATAATTAAAAGTACATTTAACGTATTGTTGAACTATTTTGTATCAACAAAAATATTTTATAAAGTTTTGGTGATTCCATGTTTCTTATTCTATAAAGTTAGTAGTTCTTTCTACATACTCAGAGAAAAGAATTGTGCAATTAACAAACCCAATTAACTCAGAGTCAAATTCACATAAAAGAATACTATACTATTTCCAATTAAAAAATGAGTAGTATAGGTTATTTTGCTCTTTATATTGTCTCAACTTTCTCCATATCTAATTTTGACTAAAATTGGAGATGTAGGGGATCAAACCCCGTGCCTCTCGCATGCAAAGCGAGTGCTCTACCATTTGAGCTACATCCCCGATTGGTAATTAAAAGTACATTTAATGTATTGTTGAACTATTTTGTATCAACTAAAATATTTTATAAAGTTTTGGTGATTCCATGTTTTTTATTCTATAAAGTTAGAAGTTCTTTCTACATAAATTTGTATGAGTATCTATCCCCCATATTCATTTTAATGAATATGGGGGATAGATACTCATACAAATTAATCTTGTGTCAGGAACCAAATTTGAACTGGTGACACGAGGATTTTCAGTCTTCTGCTCTACCAACTGAGCTATCCAACCATTCTTGAAGCTTAATACTTTGATTTTAAAAGATTTTAGAAATCTATGTTAATGAATCTATATCAACTAAGTAAAAAAAAGTTTGTAAGTGAGTTTCTGAAGTAATTGTAACGTTATAACCGGAAATTACATATTTAAAATAAAACAACTAAATATAATAATAAAAACCTCATTTATTATCAAATCCTTTCCCCAAAACATGGGAAAATTTAATACATTTATTTCAACATGCCAAACTAAATAAAACTGTGGCGTTCAAGTATTACAACTATAAAGTATTTGTAAAGCCAATATAAAATAGTCCATAAATTTTCAAAGAAGAAAACTAGTAAAGTTTCCCTGGTTATGTAACAAGTTACATGATCATCCCCAAACACACACAGATAGGGTGAGCTCAATTAAAGAAACACAAATACAATATGAAAAAATTAAAGCATCTCAAAACTATAACATGTTTTAGCATTTCCCATTCCTCAGTTCCTCAACTTTCAACATTCTGTTAGACGCCTCTTGATTCTACACCCTTTAGTGAGTACATTGATCGATCTTTGATGCACGAGTTTCTACTCGCCCCTCCGACTACAAGCCACCACCTAATAGTCCACACGCGGGAATAAATTGTCACGGCCACAATCCGCGACACCAAGTGGAGTTCCCCAAAATGAATCGAAGTTCGTAGTTGTCCCCAAACTACCAAACTCAATCAGGTGCACTAAAGAGGGCAATCATCTGAAACCTCGTCTTACGAGCCACGATCTCGCATACTCTATTGGACTTCCTAAACCACCAGGCTACAACCTTGAGTGTCCACGTGTTATCCCAATACAAGTTACACTTGTAACTAGACCCCCAGCCAAAGCATCGCAACATAACACTCATCCAAAGTTGTGTAGAAACCCTCCTCACGAGCCAATTATGCACCCAAAACCGCTTAGCGCGCCTCTCGCGTCGCTAGGCGGAACTTGGTTCCAAATTGCTTGGCGTATCTCTCGCGCCGCCAGGCGCCAAGCTCCTTCCAAGACTTCTGCCACACAATTCCGCCTGGCAGGACCAACCCTACCGCTAGGCACCACGCGCGTACAATGGCCACTATCACTGTTTTGGGACTCCATCGCCTGGCGGCGCGGGACGAGCCGCCAGGCGCCATACCAGTAATGCAATGCTACTGGTTTTTGGCATATTAAACAGGTCCCTAAGGACCCCAACCATATAGTACGATAATCATACACACTTACAATCATCCAGTCATACTAGTAAGACTGAATCTCAATGCGCACATTCAATCATGGCACAATAGTTGTCAATATTACACATACACTTTAAAACAACACAAACAGTGAAGCATACAATCTAGACCACCTCCAAACATCAATCTCATTCATCCAGGCATATTTACAACAACTGAATTGCACACACACTTCACTTAGCACTTTTCCCAATTAATAGCATATTGTCCCCTTAAACAACAATGGCATATTCTACTTCACATTCTTCATATTACCAATTAACCAACCCATAGTCATTTAATCAACATCACATGGTGTCCTAATTATAGATTACCAATTAAATACAGTCCCTATCATGTTCAACATACAACTTTATTTAGTTTAAATACATATCTCCCAATTATCACATACTCATACACAATTCATTTCATATCCAATACCTGAGTTTCCTTCCATCCCACTACTCCATTGCATACATACCAGATTACCCAACATAACACCCGATAACGCCTATCCCAAACAAAATTCCAGATAATTTGCTGGACTGAGGTGTCGCCTGGTGGCAGTCCAGGCTCTGCCAGTCAGTGCTTGGCAATCTAAGTTCTGGCATATCTCTCATGCACCCTTCGTGATTCCCCAAACACCCCAAACACAGTACTCACCTTCAAACTGACATAATTTAATATGCACACATCATACAGGTTCATGCTATGTTCATATAAACATCACCACTTATAAAATCAGCACATCGATCATTGACAAAACTCATGCTTATTTATCACCAACCCCAACAGGAACCATAATTCCAATTTCATTCAAGACTTCATGCAATTTCCACCAATTAATAATTGTAAACAATGATTCATCATGCCAATAGTATACTTACAATAGAAACCCAATTTAAACACCACAACACGACAGACAAACCAAACAAAATAAAGAAAATTGGGCAACGCAGTATACGTCGTATGGCAGGTCACCCTCAGTTGCCAGGCAGTTCATAGGGAAACCCAGAAAACTGGGTTCAATCACGTCGCCAGTCGGTTTTTGGAAAATCTAGAAAATGCGAACAATTTCAGGATTTTTCACCCAAAGCAAATGTCATTATCATGTTTAGTCACCCAAAACGCAAATAATTCATACATAGCAAATCAGATAGCTCCCCTAACCTGGATATTCCTTGCTCAATTGACAATTGCTCAAATCTCCTTTCTTTTGATATTGGCAACGTGAGTCCCTTAGGTTAGCTTCCCACCATTGCAATAGTCTCCCAATTCAACCCACATGCTCAGAATTCTTCTCCCTTCACTACTCACACCTGGCTAGACTCCTAAGCAATCTTTCTCCCTCCTAATTCCCTCTTAAATTTTGTCTTAATGGGACTTGATGGAGAAAAACGAATTTGGCATTAAGGAATAATAAATTAACATTCAAGGCTCATTAGGAGTGATGGGGATCGAACCCCGTGCCTCTCGCATGCAAAGCGAGCGCTCTACCATTTGAGCTACATCCCCAACTGATAATCCAAAAGTACATTTAATGTATTGTTGAACTATTTTGTATCAACAAAAATATTTTATAAAATTTTGGTGATTCCATGTTTTTTATTCTATAAAGTTAGTAGTTCTTTCTTCACAAATTTGTATGAGTATCTACCCCCATATTCATTTTAATGAATATAGGGGATAAATACTCATACAAATGAATCTTGTGTTAGCAACTAGATTTGAACTGGTGACACGAAGATTTTTCAGTCCTCTACTCTACCAACTAAGCTATCACGACCATTCTTGAAGCTTAATACTTTCATTTTAAAAGATTTTAGAAATCTATGTTAATGAATCTATATCAACTAAGTAAAAAAAATGTTTGTAAGTGAGTTTCTGCAGTAATAATTATTTTGTATTGTTAATCGTTAATTATGCATATGAGGTTTTGCTCATTGCATCTTTGGATTCTAATGTAACATCAAAAAATTGGTTTGAATAGGTAACTTAAGAATCCATTGTCTTAAGTATATACGAAGAAGTTGAACGACATGCTAAAAACCAATAACAAACCCAATTTCAGTGATAATAACTCAGAGTGAAATTCACATAAAAGAATACTATACTATTTCCAATTCAAAAATGAGTAGTACAGGTTACTTTTCTCTTTATATTGTCTCAACTTTTTCCATATCTAATGTTGACTAACATTGGAGATGCGAGCGCTCTACCATTTGAGCTACATCCCCTATTGATAATTAAAAATACATTTAATGTATTGTTGAACTATTTTGTATCAATAAAAATATTTTATAAAGTTTTGGTGATTCCATGTTTTTTATTCTACAAAGTTAGTAGTTCTTTCTACATATTCAGAGAAAATAATTGTGCACAGGTTTTTCTCATTATATTGTCTCAACTTCCTCCAGATCTAATTTTGACTAAAATTGGAGATGCGGGGGATCAAACCTTGTGCCTCTTGCATCCAAAGCGAGCGCTCTACCATTTGAGCTACATCCCCTTTTGATAATTGAAAGTACATTTGATGTATTGTTGAACTATTTTGTATCAATAAAAATATTTTATAAATTTTTAGTGATTTCATGTTTTTTATTCTATAACGTTATAAGTTCTATATCAGAGAAAAGAATTGTGCATACGAGCACGCTCTACCATTTGAGTGATTCCATGTTTTTTATTCTATAAAGTTAGAAGTTCTTTCTCTTTATATTGTCTCAACTTTCTCCACATCTAATTTTGACTAAAATTGGAGATGTGGGGGATCGAACCTTGTACCTCTCGCTTCTACCATTTGAGCTACATCCCCTATTGATAATTTAAAGTACATTTAATGTATTGTTGAACTATTTTGTATCAACAAATTTTTTATAAAGTTTTAGTGATTCCATGATTTTTATTCTATAAAGTTAGTAGCTCTTTCTACATACTCAGAGAAAAGAATTGTGCACAAGTTTTGCTCATTGCCCGCGTTACTTAAACGTGAGTAGCAAATTGGCGTGGAGCTTGGTTTATTTTTCTCTTTATAAAGTCTTAACTTTCTCCATATCTAATTTTGACTAAAATTGAGATGCAGGGGATCGAACCCCATGCCTCTCGCATGCAAAGCGAGCGCTCTACCATTTGAGCTACATCCCCTATTGATAACTGAAAGTACATTTAATGTATTGTTAAACTATTTTGTATCAACAAAAATATTTTATAAAGATTTAGTGATTCCATGTTTTTTATTTTATAAAGTTAGTAGTTCTTTCTACATACTTAGAGAAAAGAATTGTGCACAAGTTTTGCTCAATATAGTGGTTGTGAGTCAAATG
>Ga0209389_1001133_pt1 | contig 18081 bp, 10 predicted proteins | sample CowpearedBW_FD_187526 | JGI IMG/M metagenome (GOLD analysis project Ga0209389, IMG submission 187526) | Root nodule microbial communities of legume samples collected from California, USA - Cow pea red BW (SPAdes) (version 2) | ecosystem: Host-associated > Plants > Roots > Nodule | place: USA...
CATAGTTGTCAATGATACCTACCATCAATCACAAGTACTTAGCAGAAATAATTAATAATACTTCATAAAATATTACTAGCAAAAACACTTACGCATCAATGTATGGTGCAAAGTAGATCTCTCTATTTAACTCAACCATCCATGTTTGCAAATAAATTTTGATGTGGTCATGTGAGTTTCCCAAAGGTTGAATGGATTGAGGTTCAATGAATCATAGACGGAAGATCGACCTTGGTCCACAATGAATCCATAATAAATCTACATACATAAAATAAAAATTAATGCAACAATAATATTAACAAATCAAATACAATTAGTCCAATTTTACAAATAACAATAAATATAATTTTATTTCGTAATTTTACAAATATTATAATAAAAATTCAATTAAAAAAAGAAATAGGCCAAAAAAACTAAAAAAATAGTCTAAGATAAAAATTATAATTGCAAATAAAAAAATACAAGCAATTATATACATACAATGAAAAAGATATAACAAGCAAAATAATCTCAAAATGATGCAAATGAGGATGAAAACACATAATATTCGGTTGAAAACGCATAAAATCAATCCACAATAAAATCTCAACCAGTTTGGTGGTGAAAAATGTTCGAAACTCACCTAGAGGAGGTCAGAATAATGGTCACCGACAGGAATGATCGTGAAACACTACAAATGGGGATGAAAACGAAAAATATTCGATTCAAAATGTCTAAAATCAATCTATAATCCAATTCCAACATGTTTGGTGGTGAAAAATGTTCGAAAATTACTTGGAGGAGCTTGGAATGGTGGTCACCACAGTTAGGGTTTCTGCGTTTTGCGCAGAGAAAAACCAAAAATTGACGTCGGGACTGTGTGGTCACACGTTACTTAACATCGGTGCAGAGGGAATCAGACATTAAATTAAGTCGGGGCAGAGTGGGTCAGACGTTAAATTAAGTTGGGGGCAGAGAGCTCAGACGTTAATTTTTACATAACGTCGGGGTACTATGTGTCAAACGTTAAATTACGTCTGTGTTGGAATGGGCAGACGTTAAAAAAGTCAAATAATTTACAAAAATGCCACCGATCATTTTTAACGTGAGACTTTTTCTGGACAGACATTATATGAGTGACGTTATAGGGCTTTTTTGTGTTAGTGACTCTAGCTTGAAGAGCCTGATTATGCATCCTCTCATTAATCTTATACTTAGGCGCTTTAAGAGAATGTTGCAAAGTTTCTAACACCATCTCTTTCAAGTCCTTTGTGTCTTCAATTGCCACTACTACATGATCAAATCTTTGCGACAATGATATTAGAATTTTATCAACCACCTGTTGATCAATGATTGTGTCTCTACAGGTCGTCATTGCATTCACATGTTCCTGAATTTTGTCAAAGTAATAAGCAATTATCTTATTCTCATCCATGCTAAAACACTCAAATTGCCTCCTCAAGGTTTACCAACTTAACCTTTTTGTTCTTGTCTCCATCTTAGTCTTCAACAAAATCTCCCAACATTCCTTCGCTGTTACAGCTTTGGAAATTTTGTTAAAAGTCTTCAGTCCAACACATTGGTAAATGAGAAATCTGGCCTTGTTGTCCAGTGTTTGAAGATTCTTGAAGTGTTTCTTGGCTTCTTATGTAGCCTTATTTCTAAGTCTTCAAGCCCACTCATCATCACATCTTTTACATCTTGAAAACCAAAAACAACTAACATCTTTAACTTTTATCAAAGCCTTTTCCATCACACACTAGTAATGCACCTTGAATGATACTCCCATTCCCAACCATCTTGAATCTGTAAATTCAAGAACTTCACCAATCTTGGTACCTTCAACACTTCACTGGTAATTTCAGATTGCACGCAAAAGCCATGCATTTTACCCACCGATACTTACCCAACACTGACAACAAAGACGAGAGACCCTCACTCCACTCACAGGACAAACCATGCTCTCAATACCATGTTAAAATCCAATGTAACAATACATTGGTTCATCACACACACATAAAAGACAAAGAATACAAAGGACAATTAAGCTTTCTATTAAATGTCACAACAATAGGAACCACTTTCGTTGAGAAACAACTGAATGTATTTATACATGAAAATGAAGCAACTGCTAATAATAGAAAATACCATAACTATTTAACATAGGCAAGTTTTTGGTTTGGCTAACTAACATTTACACTGCTTTAGTTTGGTTTTGGGTTAGGCTGATCGATTTTCTACTTCACAAGCCCCCCTCGATTTTCTACTTCCCGCAATTTGTAATGGGACAACATATTTACTCATCGCACCCGTAAACTTTACTACACATATCGTTCTTTCTATTTTGGGTTTACCCGCGCTTTTCATTTTCTGCAATTGCGTTCCATGTCACACACCTCCATTTTCTTTATTTTATTTTTGGGTTGGGTTAGGCTTGTTACTTCCAGCACCACGCATTCAATCTATGCTCTAACATCCCCTTTATTTCATTTTTTTTAGCTTTTCTTACTACACTTCATATGTTTACTCATGCACCCCCATTATTTTTTATTTTATTTTTACCCTTTTCTTCTAATAAAATTCAACATTTCACACATGCACCCATATTTTCGTTTTTTTTCTCACTTTTTAAGTTTTGGATCTCCACTACGCGTTCAATCTATTCACCAGCACCATGTGTTCAATCTTTGCACCAGCATCCCACTTCATTTACTATTTGCACCCTATTTTTTCATACATACATTTTTTTTCTAAAAAAAATAAAAAATAAAAAACTATAAAAAAATGCTTTCATTCTTTGGTGTCCGTAGATTTTTCTTATAGTTGGACACACGTTTTCAAATAATTTAAAAGTATCATAGAAATATAAAAAAAATTAAAAAAGATCAAATCAACATTCAAACAAAGTTAATTAAACATTAACGGGTAATTCGACAGCAGCTCAACAAAGGGTGGAACTAACCCATGACATGTCAAGTGGATTTTAAGACATATACATTTTGAGCGTTGAACTAAACATTAATAGGCGATTTGATAGCGGGTGAAATAATAAATCAATAAACAATAAACTTCGCTAGGATAAGCTTTAATTGATGGTTCTACTACCATGTTAAGAAGTGGACATTAAGTCTAATCCAACCTCACAAAAAAATCAACTTGTAAGGTGAGATTTGTTCTTACTCATATTCTACAAATTACCCTTATCACTAGTCGATGTGGAACTTCCAACATATGTGCTCCTTGATTTTCAAGTATGATTGAGAATACGTAAGAGTGAGATCAATCATTGTCAAATTCACAAAAAATATTTTAGAACTACATAATTCTTGATTTTCCATTTTGAATGAAAATATTTGGGGATGAGGTTAATCATTATCGAACTTGAAATTTGAAAAACAAATTGTTTATTTTGTATAATATTTTTTTTACTTTTAGGAAAAATAAAAATTTTGAAAGAACACATATCTTATCACATATTTAATTATAGTATCATCCCATCTTCAGAATAATGTTTTTTTTTTCAGGATGCTAACACATTCCTTACACGTAACTAATTCCCAAACTCAAGATTCAGCTTCGCAAACCATGAGCTTATCTTTATGGTGGCAACTCTCAAAACTCTATTTTTGAATTTTAATTTTGATTTGTCATCCCATTACGATTTTGGTTACGACATGGTGTTATTTCTTAAAATGATTCATTCATAATTATTTTATTTTTCAATCAAGAGCATGGTGTCATCAAGAACATTTGATTCATCATCATCCCTTGCAATCGATGATCGTCAACCTTCCCAAGTTACATTTTATGCAGAGTAACATTAGTGATATCATTTGAACCTTTGATCACCTATGAAAGTTCTCCATTTACACTTGCTCCAAAATGATGAAAAATGTTGGAGACAAGGATAACATAAGGAAAGCGATAATCAAGTACAAGCATAGATTTCAACAAGTAATCCTTTATCACATAGATCTAGTTGACCTTAGTTATATTATGGATGTTATACTTCAAAATAAGATACGCTTTGTCTAGTAAGGCATTATTACTCCTCTTTGGTATTAGCTGTTGTACCTACCCGGCCCAATAGATGATGCTACGAAATACAACCTAATAAGCCCCAATTAGCCTCATCACCAAAAAGACTACAAAATATTCTAAGATACATCTATTGTGGCAAATATTCATATAATAACGATAATTATGACAAATCTCGGTAGTTTAATTATGTCTTGATATTCCTTGATACCAAATATTTATTTGGTATATCATGTAAGGTGCCACATTATTATTATAATTATTATTATTATTATTATTATTATTATTATTATTATTGCATATATGAGGTAAGTGTTTATTTTACTAATATTTCTTGATATTACATTACCTGTTTTATCGCATAGATCCAAGGCCCAAAAGCCCTATAAATACATCTGGTATTCCCTAAGAAATACACACACAATCTCTCATACTCATCTCTTTTACTCTAAAATATACAAACTATCTTACTAACTTGAGCATTGGAGAGTCTTTTGGTAGTGGATCTTCACCTATATAATTCAGGATTTTGCAATCCATTCAGATCATGCCACATGTCCAAAGGTCCACATGTCAGATCCTAGTAAGAACATTTGGCGCCCACTGTGGGGCCTAGGTAAAACTTTATCCAGCATCCACATTTTATATAATCTTTACATGATGAGATAACTCATTATTAAGATCGACGATGAAGATTGCTCATAACTGCTCACAATTACCTACCATGAATACTTATGGTTAGAATTTTGCAATGCGTTGTAAGAATGCTATCTTGACACTCTATTTCTTTCACTAATATATTTTATTCAAATTTTATGAATAATTAGTGTCAGAAAAAGAATTTTCCTTTTGATTTGACAACACTAGACTTAATAAGTGCTCCAAATTCCAATGTTGTCCTTGTGAGATAAAAACGCATCGAAACGAGTATTTAAGTTGTATAAAATATTTTCTTGAATATTCTAATATTTGTTGATGTAGTTTAAGTTATGCCAATTTCATAAGGTGTGAATATAAAGAAAATACAAAACACCTTTAAAAAAGGCCAAAATGGCAAATTCTGGATAAATATGTTATGCACACCCTAATTTACTTATGCACTCCACTTTTTAAACAATCACCTACTAACAAAGCTGACCAATCAGAGGTCGTCACATGGCTATCCTCACTCTAAATTTGACCAATGAAAATTTGTCACATGTATATCATCCTCTCTCAAAAATTTGACCAACCAAATGATGATACATCATCACCTTCATCTTCCATCTTCTTCCACAACCGCATTTGCCTAAAGGTCGCCAGCACTACTGTGACAATCGGAGCAATGCCAGTTCGCCATGCTCACCTTCCTCCACTACCTCGTCAGCCATTTTGAGGGCATTTCTACTCCGCTTTAGATTATTGGACCATTCACATGTAGGACACCATCTATAGAAACTACGTCACTACTACGAACGTCATCCCTAGAGTTGACATCTTCAACCAAGGCTTCAATAACCAAGGGTGGCGCGCCATCACTAGTGACGACCTAATTTTCATGGTGTTTAATGAGTCCATCTATGACGGTGTGGATGCGCTATTAGTATCACTCGAAGGTCTGCCTCAAGCTTGCTAAGTGACACTATGGTGGCAGGATCTTTTAATGCGGCAAAGCGAGGAATCATGGTGGTTTGTGTCGCCCATAGTAGTGGGACAATGAGAATAGTGGGACTATGGATGTCATTGTAGAAAATATTTACTGCCAGCACCATGGAGATAAGGTTCTCGCACCCTTCTTCAAAAGTTTGGCCTTCAAGTTAAGCTAGGCCAACGTGTCTCGCATACAGTATGTAGGACAAATTTCAACTTCACCCTTCCATCAACCACCATGTAAAACTTCAAGAAACACCGTAGAAGATAGGTGAAAGCTCAACATCAGGAAAGGAAATTTATCCAACCCAAATTTCAACAAGAGATAATGATAATAAGATTGGGTGAAAAGTCATTCGAGAAGCTCGGATGAAAAGTCAATGGAGATCTATTTCAAATGCGTTAAGAGTGACGCATAACCTTGGATGTAGAACCATTCGAGATCTATTTCAAAAGCGTTAAGAGTGACACATAACCTCCAATGCATAGCCATTCAAGATTTATTTCAAAAGCGTTAAAAACGACACATAACCTCGGATGCAGAGGCGTTCGAGATCTATTTCATCAGCATTAAGAGTGACGCATAACCTCGGATGCAGAGCCATTTGAGATTTATTTCAAAAGCATTAAGAGGGATGCATAAGGTAGTAGATTTCTCCTCTCTTTTATCAAAACCTGGAGGTTTCCAACAAGGACATAATAGCTCGGCTCTTGAGAGCCTAAGACTCTAACTCGAAGATGAAGTAAAAATGATGATAAGATACAAATCGGTCGTAACCACTATGACCATAAACTCCTCAATGCATGAAAATGTTAATAGATCAATATACATAATGTACAAGAAGAAATTCCAGAGTACAAGTAATATTCTCTATCAAAATGTTAGTGTCCTAGTTAAGGATAATTCATTAAATCAAAAGTATGAATTTTTATAAGGAAATTTGTAAAAAGGGTTTTAATAAGTAAAACTTTGTCTAAAAAAGACAACGTTCTTAAGTCTGTCCATTGTAGGAATGTGTTGACATGCGAAGCCTGGATGGTATGTTTCTTGAAGATTTGATGAAGCTTTGTTGAAGTAACTTGAAGCCATTGCATTAGAATCATGCCCTCATTGATGAAGTCATGGAGATTTGATGTTGCTCATGTTGAACAAGCTTTGAACACATGCCCTCCATATGGATCAATCATTAGGAAAACAAGCTAAAAGTTTGTAATTCTCTTTATAGACTATTTAGAATTTATTAGATGTATACGGTCGTTAGTGTGTCTTTTAATCTCTTGAAATATTTTTCAACAGGTTAAAATGTGTCTTTTAATCTATTGAATGGATTTTTAAGAGATTAAAAGATTAGTTGCAGTAATCTTAAATTGTGACTTTTCAAACAATTTATTTATTTTTTTAATCGATTGATTTCACTTAAGTTAAGTGATCAACTGATTGATTTAAAAATCAACCGATTGATTTAAAAATCAACCTGTTGAATTTCATAACAGTTTGACTATAAGAGCTGTATTTTTCGAAAGAGAGGTAGCAAGACCATTTTTTAGCACAAAACTTATATGGAAACCTAGGAATTCTCTCTCTTTCGTGATCATACAGATTGCAGTTGGTGAAGATTGATCTTGGATCAATTCTTAGAGCATTTTGCTATGTTTTTAAGCTTGGAGAAGGTGTTTGTGGTAGGCAAGGTTGTGCTACCACTAAGGTTCGATCTTTCTCAAGTTCTGTGTGTGTGCCTGGTGGTTTTCTAGGTCTACAAGAGGTGTCTTGTTGTGTTGTTGTGATTCTCGTGTGATTGAAGAGTCTTTTGTGTCTGTTTTTGCATATTTTGAAAGTGTAAGGGTGTAAACTTTGTAAATCTTTTGAAATAGTGCAAAGTCAAGCTCAGGTTGCCTTGACAAATTGGATGTAGCTCAGGTTTGAGTGAACTAGTATAAAAATCTTGTGTACCAATCTTTTCTCTAACCCTTCTCTCTTGCATTATCATTTAAAGTTTAAAGAATTTGGATTTAAACCATCTTTTTTATATTCTTAAGTGTTTTGGTGGCATCTACAACACTTAGTATGTTTGTATAACTCATTGGAACCTATCTTGATTGATCTTTTACATTGTTCGTGCTTTAAATCACAAATCTGCATTTCTATATTTTTTCCAGTATTTTAGTCGATTATTTTTCTGATTCAGGCGATTGATTATACCAGTATAGAATTTGTTTAGTAAAATCAATCGACTAACTCTGTTTTTTATTGGTTGAAAGTGTATTGTCTAGAGGTGTTTACATCCTTACTTGTTGGTTGGGTTGCTTCAATTAAAGATAGTTTTTTTCCTTTAAAGGTTACCTAAATTTTTAACTAGCCAATTCAACGCCCCCTCTTCTTGGCATTTCAACCATTTCAAAACTTACAGAATGCGTCCTCCAAATAAAGCAGTCACTATGATCATAACCCTAATAGTGGAGGAGTAATGCACAACCTAACGCCTTGGGTATCTCTTGATTGTGATCAACACCGCACACTCAGAGATATACCCCAACTACCATATGGGACTTTGCCAACCATAGTTAATGACCATGAGCAAGATGATTAAGAGTTATCATTGTCACCATTGCTAACTAACAAGTCCACAATTTTGATCGATCCAAGAACAATTCGGCAATCTAATGCCCGAGTACAAGAGCAACTCGACATTCCAGTGCTCGAGTACAAGAGTATCTCGGCATTCCAATCCCTGAGTACAACAACAACTCGACATTCTTGTGTCTAACTACAGGAATAAACTTGGCATTCCAGTTCCTAAGTACAAGAGCAATGTTGCATTCCATTGCCTAAGTACAAGAGCAGTTTTGCATTCCATTGGTTGAGTACAAAAGTAGTTCGACATTCCAATACTTGAGTACATGAAGAATTTAGTGAGTATAACAGCAACTTAGCGTTCTAGTGCTGTCCAATAACAACTTTGCATTCCAATGTCGAGTACAGTAGCAAGTTGGTGTTTCAATATTCGAGTACAGAAAAAATTTATTGAACTCAACGTTCAAGTTCCCAAATATAAAAGTAGTTCGATGTACCTGAGTATATGAGCTAGAATAACTCAAAATTCCAATATTAGGATATAATAGAACTCGATTTGAAGATCCTTGAGCCGATAGTCCATGTCAGGCAAATAAAAGCTAAACAAAAGACAACCCAATGAACTCAAAAAATAGTCGAGATATCAAACTTGATGAGATAGTCAAAGTAGTGGATAAGTAGATAGCAAACTCGTCATTACAATACCCGGATTCAAGATACAATATTCCAGAAGGAAGACTTGGTCTGAAGAAAGTCTGATTATGCTCGTGACTTTAGGCAAAAGGAAAGATAGAAGAACTAAATGGAAAACTAATTTGAGGACAAACATCCACTAATAGTAAGCTTAAAGACAAAGGTCCAAGAGATAACTAGCGGTCTCAAAATTACGATCACACGCCGCATAACTTTGTAGAGAGTAACTATGAAGAAAGAAACCAAGAAAACTAAAGGACGAAAAGACTTACAAGAGCGAAAAAGGTAGCAAGCATAAGGGAGGTTTCCTTCCCTAGGCCCCTCTTGTAGACACACAAGGAAAAACATTCACAATCAAATTGTTTGGCTAAGATGGCAACACATAAGCCTACCTAAGTCGATAGCACGAGTTAAAGCATGTTCCAACAACACACACAAAGATGTATTAAAAACTATTATGGAAGGCGTGGAATAAAACCCACTCAAAGATGTATTGTCGCTAAGGTACAAGGATGTGTGTACTCCTTTTCCTTCGCTTGGTTTTTGTCCCTAAGTTGGATTTTACCATGGAAGGTTTTTAGAGACACATCTTACTGTCCTAATCATAAAGCCATACTGAGAGAGGCACCGAGTTACATGAACTAGTAACATTAAGCCCTCCAAAGTGAGGCACTTTAATCGAAGCCCTCTAGACAAATGCATCTTAATCATAAAGCTCTCTAAAATAAGACACTGAGTTACTTAAACTAGTAACGATAATCATTAAGCCCTCCAGAATGAGGCACCTAGTTACCTAGATAGTAAAAAAAGCCCACAAACGTGGCAAATAAGTTACCTAGACGACAACATAAGCTTACAAATGTGGCACCTAAGTTACCTAGACGATAACACAAATTAAGCCTAACTGGGCAACACATACAAAAGTTTGTCCAACTTGGTAGCACATATTAAAGCCTACCTAAGTCGACAACACACACTAAAACCTACCCAAATTGGCAGTATAAAGTTTGCTCAGAAAAGCAGCATCAAGCGTTATCCAAATCAACAGTCCAAAGTGGCCAATCCATCTACAAGGTCAAAGATGACCACATATAGTCTGACCAAACAACCTATCCACCTACAACATTGTAAAAGTCAACCACAACTCGGCCAAGTGGTCAATCAGCACCACAACAAGGATGCCTTACACACCAATCAAACTCCCGAGACTAAGGGGTTATGTACCTACCTGACCCAATAGATGATGCTAAGTAATGCAACCCAATTAGCCTCATCACCATAAAGACAAAAAAGTATTCTAAGATACATCTATTGTGGAAAATATTCACATATTAATGATAATTATGACAAATCTCAATAGTTAGATTATGCCTTGATATTCCTCAATACCAAATATTTACAAAATATTTGGTATATCAGGTAAGGTGTCATTGGAAGAATTATGTTGTTACGACCCACCCACCGCCTTTCTCTCAGGACAAGTATTGGCAAAGTGCCCTAGCTTATTGTAGTTGTGTTTTGTAATGTGCACTACCACACTCGAAGCACTTCACACCACTCGAAGTCGACTACTAAGGTCTATCATAAGGCCTCTTCTACTACTTCCCACCCGAAAAGTTAATCTTCTGAGTCTTGATAACATGGCTAGGGTCTAAAAAGACAAATTTGTTCTTGAGCTATGAAATAGTCGATTAAAAAGACAAATCAGTCGGCTAAAATATTGGAGATTTATGCAGAAAGCAAAATTCGCATATTTAACTCAAACAATAGTCTTTTAACATACAAGACTTGTTCCAATCAATATTTTTAACAAGTATACAGTCTCAGATTACATGAGAACGCATTAAATCACACCAAAGAATGAATTGCTTGGTTTTCTTGAGTTTTTAAAGATATTAAAAGTGAGTGAGATGAGGGAGAGAGAATTGCACAGTTGTTTTTATACTGGTTCACTCAATCACAGAGCTACATCCAGTTTACCAGGACAACCTGAGTCTGGTTTCCACTATATTCAAAAGTTTTACAAATCACACACCAAGATTACACTTTTGAACAAAGAAACTCGCAAGATTTTTGACTCACACAAAAATTTATATACACACCCTTCAAGAATCACACTTACAAACCTGAAATCACATCAGGCAAACCAACCAGAGGCACAAGAACATCCAAACCTGATGGTGGTTGTCCCTAGTCAACCATACATGTGTTCTTCAAGCTACTCACAACCCAAAATGCCTCCAAGATCAACCAAGATCTTCAAATAACGAGTTGCAGCTGTGTATTGTAGAGAGAGTTTTTTAGAGAAGAATGACAAAGTTTCGTGCTCAAAAACTCAGAAACGTTACTCTGCTCTCGAAAACACAACATATATAGTTTGGTTTAAGTGAAATCAGTCGATTGAATTTTCCATACAGTTAGCTAATTTCACTTGATTTAAGTGAAATTAATCGATTGAAAAATAAATCAACTAATTGAATGCATTTATACCAGAAACTATATACTGCAAGCCTTTTAACTTGTTAAAACCTATTTTAACAGATTAAAAGAGACACACAAAGTCACACAAGACATCTAACCTATGTCATATAGCCTACCGACATGATATAGCACTAAAACATTACATTTAACATGTTATTTCCATATTTAACACACTAAAAACTTAATCTTGAAGTGGATCTTCATCAATCTTCATCAAACACCTATGATCTATGTGCACATGGCTTTATCAATTCTTTGCTTCAAGCTTGCTTATGCCAACATTTAGTACATATCCAACATTATAGGACAACTACCAAGATGAAAACTTTTTTATATCCAAAGCGGTGCTAGCTAGAAGGATTGAAATAGTTGATGAAATCAACGAATTTGTCTTGCAAAAAATTCCAAGTAACGAAACAATTTTTATAAGTTATAAGATATTCATTTTGTTAATTGTTTAAGTTTACTAATAGTACAAACTACATCATCTAAATTAGGTCAAATAAAGGAATATCTTAGCTCTAATTTTATTGATACATCTAATATTATGGAAGATGACCCATATGAAGGCATTACTCTAGAATTTATAAACTCTTTGAGAACATCAGGTTTAGCAAACCATGGTATTAAACTAAAGGTTGGGGCAGCAATAATGCTTTTAAAAATTTGGATCAATCTGAAGGATTGTAAAATGAAAGCAGACTGATAGTAACCATACTTGCACACCATGTAGTAGGAGCAAAGATTATTAATGGAAGAACAAAAGGAACCGATATTTACATTCCATGTATGTCTATGTCACCATCACAATCTCCATGGCCATTTAAGCTAGTCAGAAATTTTCAATTATGTTATCTTATGTTATGACCATAAACAAATCTCATGGACAATCTTCGGAATTCATTGGCCTATATTTGCGAAGTCCATTTTTCAGTCATTGACAACTTTATGTTGCAATTTCTAAGGTGAAAAATAAGAAGGATTTAAAAATTTTAATCCATGACAATGGGAGAAAACCTTTGACATCTACAACAAATGTAGTTTTCAAAGAAGTTTTCCATAATGTATAAAAGTGTTATGCATCTATATTGTAACACCCTGGGTGGATATTACTAGATAAATCATATATCATATAATTTCTTTTGGAATTTAAAATAATATATAAAATTCCCAAGCGTGGGAAAATTTAAAACTTATATCATTGCAGTTCAATTACACTGCTCCATCTTTATTACAAGTTCATAGTAGAGAAAAACATCATAAAAATTTATTAAAAAATGCCTAAAGTAAAACATAGAGAAAAATCCTCCCATAGTCTGCCCTACTCCGTCTCTATGCATCAGCATGCTCACCTGGATTCACATCTGCTCCCGCGTGACAAGTCATATGATCATCGCCAAACACAAACAGAAAGGGTGAGCTGAGACAAAAAATAACACAATAAATAAATAATAGATTTAACCCTCACCCAATCCCTCTTATTCAGTTTTAATTCATCAACTACATCCTACACTTTACCTCAATCTCATAACATATATGAGAAAGATCCATTCACCATATTGGTCTTTAGGGATTATCATGCTCCCACGAACCTACCCACCCGTAGTCCAACTCTACAAACTTGCCCTGATATGACCCCAATAAGCCCAGCATCAAGCCAAGGTAAACCTTCAAGTCCAAGCCCATCAAGAGGCCCAATACCAAGGGGCATGCTCAAAAAGATCCAATTGGGCTTCATCCAAGATGGCCCAAACCCACATCACCTTCTCACACTCTTCACATGTGCCAAAGAAGATGTGAAGATTTGAAGAGGTGTATCAAAGAGCAATAGAATAGCAATAAGATTGGCCCATTGTTTAGGCCTTGCTTTCTAGAATAATAAGTCAAACAATGTGTAGTTGAATTGCTAAAATTGGGCTTGTCTAAGCCCAATGGGAGGTTTGGTCGTGAGCTATCCAAGGTCCAAGGTGGACTAAGTGGAAGTCAACATTCCTTCCTACACCTCACGGATCCAATGCATCCAAGGGTTAGGAATGTTTCCTCCTTTTCTAAGGCATCATCCAATGGCCGTGAGCCTTGCTCCTCCTCCAAGCCATCTTCCACGGCCAAGATTGAAGGTCATTCTCATCCAAGGGCTAAGAGTGCTTATATGTATTTGCTTTCATATAAAAGCCTAAATTTTAAGCTATTGCAATCACTCTTGAAATTTTAAGCCATAGATGCCCAGTGTTGAGATCATCCCACTCCTATTGCCTTTTGAGAGTCACTTAAGCTAGAGGATTGAATCATCTCCTCTAGCCACCTTCCTCTATCTTCTCTAAAATAGAATTCAATTCTCACCTTTTCACTCCATAGCCGAGATCTACCTCCCTCCTTCATCTAGCTTCCGCCAATCATCACTCATCCATGGAGCTCTCTTCTTCATCTTCATGCAAGGGGTTCCACCATGCCCGCTCGTAGTCCAACATGCGTGAACACCTACTATGAACCTCCTTGCTCATAGCAGCCTCAAGTGTAAGCACGGAACATACAAACCTCCCCGTTTGTATCCCAACACAAGAGTACAAAAGATATGAACCTACCCACATCAATCACACATCTCACATCTTCGTTATGAACCTCCCCACTCATAACTAATCAAGCATATCCCTGACCACTATCGCCTAGCATTTCCTAAGCGCCGCCAAGCGAAAACGTGCTCTAGACCGCCTGCGGTAATCCCTTGTTGCCAAGTGCCACGCGACCATTGTCCCCTCTATTCGTGACTTATCGCCTGGCAGAAGCTTATCCACCACCAGGCATCACACTAGTAAATTGAATTCTACTAGATTAGGCACTGCAGAATTGGTTCTAACACAGTAAGCAATCATCTCTACACATCCAACATGCCACTTACACATTATCACAGCTAACATACTACAAATTGCATCACCACAATTTCTAAACATCAATTCAAGTAAGTACACATGCATCCAAACATGGAAAATTGACATCCTTTGAAAGTAGTCATGCATCTATATGAAACGTGTGGACTTATGCCAGCCATACAATCATGCATGCAATTTCACCAACATCAATCCACCTAATGTTATTCTTATATCCAGATTCACTATGCCTTATTTCAATATTTATAAATATAGCCTAATGACAACCAACACCTACTTAGATGCACCTTACCAATTATTTGATTAAGGTAATAGATAATATAAGTACATGGAGTGTTTCCAAATAGCTAACTCCTAAAGTTTTAAAATGCAAATAGTTTACTAACAATAACAGTACCTAATGGTTCTGTTTATTTTCCATAACTCAAACCACTACTATTTTCATATAATCCATAATTCTAACTCATGCATCAATACATCCAAGTGAACCCATATTTATTATACAATCATCTAAATTTTCAAGCAAGCCTCGTCCTCAATGCCCCACGATTTCATTTTTTCTACTAAGCCAGCTAAAACCCGCTACTAGCTGCCCTTCATCACCTAGCGGCACACAAATACCACCACGCGGTGCATTAGGATTCTAGATTTTCCAGATTTCCTTGCACCTGCAGAAATCCTAAATCCCCCAAAATTTCGATTCGACCTCCTAAGACCGATGGATTGCACCCAATCACTTATTCGCTAGACACTCATATACAATTATTCTGATAATCCAATCATACACAAATTAAATAGTAAGATATTACCATTTCGCATCCATTTGACAAACCCTTAATGACCCTCATGTTCATCAACCCCTCAAATCATAAAATCAAAGAAAAAGGTAATTATTATCAATCGATTATAGCAACAAATATATCAACAAGGATCCATTTATCGCAGAACACTCAACGCATCACGAAAACAAAAAATCAAGCAAGAACGCATTTTGCCAGTTCACGCCGCATGGCGGTCCTTCCTTGCCACCAAGCGGTTCATCACATAACCTAGAAAAATCATGAACAATGGGTGCGTCACCTGGCGGGCCTTTATAGTCGCCAGGCGGTTTCTGGGCAGAAACCCAGAATTCACGAAAACAACTTAAATTGAACAGGAAATCAAACACTCAGACTATGATTCATGCATAACAATGTAATCGAAATTAAACAAGTATGGACAGCTCCCCTTACCAGGTTTCCTTGCTCCTAGTGCACTCTCAATGATCTTTTCTCGTCCCAAACGCTTGATAATCGAAATTAAACAAGTATGGACAACTCCCCTTACTAGGTTTCCTTGCTCCTAGTGCACTCTCAATGATCCTTTCTCGTCTCAAACCCTTGATCCCACTCTAAGAAGTCCTTTCCAGCACTCCTTTTCGGTCCCTCAATTGCAATTTCGTTTCTCTCTGCCTTTCCTTACTACCACACTTTATGACTCTTTGCTTTCTCACTCACTCTCTTCTCCCTCTCAATTTCCAGCCCCCAAAATAAATAAAAAATATATATTAAAACGAAAATTAATTAAAAGTTAAGGTTAGTGGCCATTAACTTGTGTTTTTACTTCCCCAACTATTGTTTCTCAAAGTAGCTTTAGAATTTCTAGGTTTTTCCTTCTTTAGCAAAAACATTAAACATGAAAAAGTATAACTCATGCTAACTAAAGTTCAAACTCACATCCTTCCACCCCTCAAGCATAAACACAACCACCAAGTTATCATATATTTCATGTTAAATTCACGCATATATACCATGTTATGTCATATACTTCTGCATTTACAATATATTTGTAAAATAAAACACATTTAAATAAACACAAAAATGACTCAAACCCCAATCCTCTAGACATGACAAAGTACTCTCAACTATTTGAGCCAATACTATTCCTTGTCTAGGGCTTATCAAGAAAGTTCGTAAAGGTATTCTCAACCCACCATTATTTATACTTTATTAATTATTATTTGTATGAATTTTCTGGATCTTACATATACACATGTTTTTCTATACTTTGTGAACTATTTATCATTTATCAAAATTTATTCACACAGAATTAAACATGTTAAATACAAGCAGGAAACTGAAGTACCAAAGTGAAGCACCACCCAAATCAAAGCAAGAAACTTTATATACAAAGAAATTGTATTCAATATTTTCTTTTGTGGATTGTAGACATATGTAGGTGAACATATAACCTCACTGAAAACAGATTATAAATTTACTGATAAAATCATGCCTCAATTTGCAAAAACATATTTCATTAGTTATTTTGATGCTAAAAACTTTAGCAGCAACACCCTTTTAAAGGTCTATTTAATAAAAAATTTCCTTTCAATAGATCATCTATAAACGGAAGGTGGAGGCAACGGAAAATTTTCATCTTAAGTAAAATCACCTATTTAAGATTTTATTAAAATGAAGCAAATCAAAACGGAAGATTATGGTTTAAACTTTGATGATTTGATTTATATTAAACTTCCACTAATTTGAAATTGGACAAATAAATACTTACAGGATATTGAACTAAAAAATCGAAACACCACCAATTGCAATCTAGAAAGAACAATTGTGTTACCTGGTGAAATAATTGAAGTTGCTCCAACAACGACAGCCACTTGAGACCCTTCACGTGAAAAGACAAGCTTAAAGTACAAAATATTAAATAAGCAGGTATTTAAGAAAAAGATAATATGAAAGTCGATGGTAATGATATCATTGTGCAGAAAGATATCAGTCACATATTGAAAGACAATTAAATGTAGGTTAAATCATTCTATATGTCTCTATTTTTATAGGAAAATTTTAGGTTTTTCTATTATTATTTGACTCAATTGAGTCTCTATTTTGGAAAATTCGTTATAATCAGTTTATTTTTGTTAGCTGTACAATAACGGTGTTAATTATGTACCATGTGTCAGCACGTGATTTTTTTTTTCCTTTAAATTTTTTAAAAAAAATTTTAAATTTTAACATTTTTTTTAATTTTTTTTGAAAAAATTAAAATTGTCATGTGTCAATCTGACATTGTGCCACTGTCAATATGACATTATTTAAATGTATATTTTGCACTGATATTTATTTAAATTTTGTTTGAAATATTTATATATCTATCATTTATCATTTATAGATAAATGTTAGAGTTGTTGTAGAAATAAAAACTTTATAAATTCAAATATAAAATTTAAAAAAAATTTATAACAATTCTAACATTTGTCTATAAATTATTTATATATAACTATTTGAAACAATATTTAAATAAAGTTCAATGCAAAATATACATTTAAATAAACTTCATTTTGTTAAAAATATCAATTATAATAAAAATATCATTGTAAAATTTATATAAAAATTAAATTTGATATAAGGATGAAATTGATTCAATTAAAAAAATTGGGATCAAATTGAGACAAAATAACAAATATAGAGACTACATTGAGATTTTTCACATCCAATAGTGACACGTGGCACTGTCATTGCCACATCACATTATCTCTGCCACGTGGCACAATGTCAAATTGACACGTGGCAATTTTAATTTTTTTAAAAAAATTATAAAAAAAATTCAAAAAAAATTCAAAAATTAAAAAAAAAAAACATGTGCTGACACGTGGCACATAATTAACACCATACAACTAACGGAAAGAAACTGATTGTAGCGAATTTTTCAAAATAGGAACTCAATTTAATCAAATAAAAATGGGAAACCTACTTAAAATTTTGCTACAAAAATAAAGACCTCTAGAATAATTTAACCTTAAATCTAACTCAT
>Ga0209389_1001142_pt1 | contig 18044 bp, 17 predicted proteins | sample CowpearedBW_FD_187526 | JGI IMG/M metagenome (GOLD analysis project Ga0209389, IMG submission 187526) | Root nodule microbial communities of legume samples collected from California, USA - Cow pea red BW (SPAdes) (version 2) | ecosystem: Host-associated > Plants > Roots > Nodule | place: USA...
GCAGAACTAATTTCTTTTTGTTGGAGGATTGATGTAAGACTTTGGATTATAGGTTCTACTCTTTACATTTGATGTTTTCTTAATTTCCTTCATCTCAGTGCTCTGTTTATGGTTTTATCGCTTATTTATGAACAATTTCATAATTGGAAAATTTGGCAATGTTTGATATTATAAACAAGACAGGTTAGATTATGTCACAATTGGGAAATTGGGCATATCTAATTAGTTTGCAATAGAGATGATTATTGATTTTTCATGATTTTATTGAATTTTTGCAAACTGACCTAAGGAATTGGGGGTTTGAATACAATAAATAGATTTTACCTACTAAGGGATTAGGGGTAAAACAACTCTCAATAAATTCAAGTGGATGATTACATTGCTTGCATCGATTGAAAAGGAGTAGCATTCTATAGGAAAAAGTAAGAAATCAATCCTCTAACGATTCTTCTATTGATTAAAGTTTTTGTTATAAATTTTATGCTTGCAATTCTATTGATTCACATTTGCTCAAAATTAAGTAAATTAGCAATCGAGTATTCAACAAGTCAATCCCAGAGGACGATATTTTATTACTACGTTAACGATTGGTTCACTTGCCAAACGTTCATCAAGTTTTTGGCGCCGTTGTCGGAGATTGATTTTTCTGTTTATATTAGTGATCTAATTTGCTTGAGATTTGAGTTTTAATTTTTAGGTAGTTAAAATTGTTTGTGTTTTCAATTTTTTGTTTTCTCTATTTTAATTATCTTGTTTGTTGTTAATTTTTTTTCACATGATTTTTTTTGTTAGAATCTTGTGTCTTTAAGTTGTTTATGCAAGGTACAATTGCAGAAAAAATCTTGCTTTTTGACCCAGAAATTGAACGTACTACTAGATGCAATAGGAGTATCGCAAGAAAGAAGAAGCAAGAGAGAAAAGTAGGGCCATCAATTGATAAGAAAGAGCACATATCAATAATGGCTGAGGAACAACCTATGAGGATGACTCTACTTGACTACTCGATGCCAAATACAAATAATTACCAAGGGAGCATCGTGAGACCTGCTATTCAAGCCAATAATTTTGAAATCAAGCTTGCACTATTACAAGTCATCCAGTAGAATCAATTTGGAGGTGCTGGTTCAGAGGATCCTAATTCTCATATGGAGAATTTTCTAGCCATTTGTGACATTTTGAAGATTAATGGAGTTTCGGATGATGCAATCCGCTTGAGGCTTTTTCCTTTCTCATTACGGGATAAAGCTAAAAGTTGGCTTCAAACACAACCTAAAGGCAGTATTTCTACATGGGAAGATATGGCTACAAAATTTGTAACCAAATACTTTGCTCCATCCAAGTCAGCGAGAATGAGGAATGAAATCACTACTTTTGTGCAACAAGAAACTGAATCGTTGTACGAGGCTTGGGAAAGGTACAAGGAGCTACTGAGGAAATGTGCACATCATGCTTTACCAGATTGGTTGCAAGTCCAAATATTCTATAATGGTCTTGCACCATCTTTTAAGGCAATTCTGGATGCGGCAAGTGGATGATCGTTTAATTTGAAAACACCTGAGGAAGCTTTGGAGACTATTGATTTAATAGCAAGTAATACAGTGAATATGCAGTTTGATTGGCAAAATAGAAAATTTGTTTTGGAGGTTAATACCTTGGATGCTATCCTTGCCCAAAACAAGTTGTTAACACAAAAAATTACTGAGCTGACGCAAAAGTTGGGTAATATGCAAGCAAATACAGTTAATACAACGTCTCTTCTATGTGATTTTTGTGGAGGAATGCATCAAAATGGTGAGTGTAAAGTAACTCAACAAGAGGCGCAGGTGAATGGAATGGGTCAACAACAAAATCAGTTTGCTAATAATTTTTCAAATTGGAGGAGCCCACCAAACACACCTTGGAGTGGTTCGAATGAATCCAATCAACCAAGGCCTCCTTATCAATATCAAGCACAATCTAGTAACCAAGGAAACAAGATGTCTACTTTGGATAGTGCTGTGGAGAAATTAACTATGCAAACCTCAACATTTGTGGAGCAGACTTCTAATTTCATGAATGAGACAAGGACTAATCTCAAGAATCAAGAAGCTTCAATCCGGAAGATGGAGAATCAAATTGGTCAGCTTTCACGACAAATCTCGGAGAGATCTCTTGGAACATTCCCTAGTGACACCATTCCAAATCCAAAGGAGCAATGTAAGGCAATTCAATTGAGGAGTGGGAGGTTGGTAGAAAATGAGAAAAAAAGTGATGTGGGTAGTGAGAAAAATGCACAAGGAGATGAGATTGTAAAAGAGAGTGAAAAAGGAAAAATGAGAGAATATGTTCCTACTATTCCATTCCCTCAAAGGTTGAAGAAGAAAGATTAAGAGAAGCAATTTGCAAGATTTTTTGATGTCTTTAAAAAGCTCCACATTAATATCCCATTTGCGGAGGCATTGGAGAAAATGCCAAGCTATACTAGATTTATGAAGGACTTGTTGTCTAAGAAAAGGAAGCTTCAAGAAGATGAAGCCATAATTCTCATAGCGGAGTGTAGTGCAATAATTAAACAAAAGTTACGTCCCAAGTTGAAGGATCCAGGAAGCTTTGTGATTCCATGTGAGATTGGAAATATAGTGGTGAACAAGGCATTGTGTGATCTTGGAGCAAGCATCAAGTTGATGCCTTTATCCATTTTTAAAAGGTTGGGTATTGGAGAAATGAAGCCCACTATGATAACTCTCTAATTAGCAGATCGTTCAGTGGCTTATCCTTATGGAGTAGTGGAGGACATCTTAGTAAAGGTTGATAAATTTATCTTTCTAGTGGATTTTGTGGTCCTTGACATAGAAGAAGATGCTAAAGTCCAAATTATATTGGGAAGGCCATTTTTAGCCACAAGAAGAGCATTGATAGATGTACAACAAGGTGAATTGATGTTAAGAGTAGTTGATGACAAAGTCACATTCTCCATAAATGAAGCAGTAAAGCACAAGGTGGACAAGAAGGATTGTTTTCGAGCTGAAATAATTGAGTCTCCTGTGTTGGAGAAACTGGATAATCATGTGAGGAAAAATCCACTAGAGAGAACTTTGTTATCTAGAATGCAAACAAAGGAGTTGAGTGCAGAAGTGAGTGATGAAGAAGTGGTACATTGTGCATATCAACTAGATGTTCTCAAGCCATTGTTCAGTACTACAAGAAGAATAGACTTAAACAAGAGTGAATGTGGAGGTGAAGAGATATCCAAGGACGTCAAGCCACGATCAATCCATTGGATTTTTCTTAGTGCAAGAGTTTGACATGGAAATTCGAGATAAGCAAGGGAAACAACATTTGATAACTCATTACCTTTCAAGACTGAAGTTTAATGAGGATGACCATGATGTTCAACCTATTTTAGCGGTGTTTCTAGATGAGAAGTTTCTAGTTATTAATACTTTGTCATGGGTTGTAGACTTTTCCAATTTTAAAGCAACAACAACCTCGTCACGTCACAAGCAAAGCTATTTTCAACATTAACAACAATGCACTGGTTCCACCACCAGTAATTTTGTGAGTTATATCCCTTCTATTCTTAATTATTTTGTTTATGTTCGGGACAACTTAAACATCTAAGCTTGGGAGGGTCACTTGCATGTTAGTTGTTGCATTTCATTTGCATCACATACACATCAATCTAACTCAAGTCTAAGTTTATTCAATTATATTTTGGGAAGCACATTAGATTATTGTTGGGGAACTCACACACTACACAAGAGGAGGTCTTGACACTTGACATGTAAGGAAGATAATTTTTTAGTGATAGACATAAAGAGGTTCTTTTTAGGTTTCTAAGGTGACACTCACTGTATTTGGCTACTGGAGAAATGTTTGTCAATTTCACAACATAAAAAAAAGATAAAAAAAATAAAAAAAGGGAGAGTATAATTATTAATAATAATAAGTGAAATAGACATGCCTTTGAGACTGTTAGTTACTGGGAAAAAAGACACTCCTTTGAGATTGGGTGTGATAAGTGTAAAGCATTTGAGTGGAGGATCCATGCTTAGTTAGCAGGTAAGTGTTTTCTAGGCTAGAAACCTAAAAAGATATCTTTTTGCAGAGAAATTTAAAAACACATCAAAGATTCTCCTCCTTAGTGTCTTGTGTCTTTACTCATTGATTAAATTGTACTTAGGGACCCAACATATGTGGAATGTGTGTATCTGGAATATTTTTGGATGAATTTAGATTTGAGATTAGATACCAACTCATCATTCTGTTTGCATTTGTTATGTTGTTTCATTACATTTTCTTTATAGGTATATTCATCCTCTAGTTTAGGGCATTTTTATTCATTTGTTCATTATTGGACTCATTCCATCATGCATTATCTAGTTTTAGATCATACATTTGGATTGGTGCGTTGTTTGTGTAAACAGGTCTGAAGGGAGTAAGTTAGACATAAAACAACATGTTCCACAAGTGCCTGGTGGAGTCTTCCACGACTTTTGGAATGGGCTTCAAAGATGCGAGTTTCAATACAGTTTGTTCCACAGGTGCCTCATGGATTTTTCCACGACCTGTGGTGTTTTGCAACGAATTGGAGGATACAAAATAGTACGTTCCACATGTGCCTGGTGGGTTTTTCCACAACCTATGGAGTTTGCTTCAGAAGATCATGTGCAAAACAGCGTGTTCCATAAGTGGCTTGTTCCACAACCTGTGGATTTTCTACCAAAAAACTTAAAGATTACGTGGACTGACAAAGATTTAAAAGGAAAAGAAAATATAAAGAGGAGAGATAGAGGAGAAACAGATAGAGGGGAGAGAAAATCATCTCAGTAAAGGAGAGAACGTGGGGAAAATATAAAAAGAAGGCGTTCACGAAAAAAAAACTTCTTCTTCCTTTCTATTTTTCGTCTGTTGCTTTGGCTACCGTTTGGAGTTTTTCTTTTCTTTTCATTATGCAGAACTAATTTCTCTTTTTTGGAGGATTGATGTAAGACTTTGGATTATAGGTTCTACTCTTTACTTTGATGTTTTGTTAATGTCCTTCATCTCAGTGCTCTGTTTATGGTTTTATCGTTTATTTATGAACAATTTCATAATTGGGAAATTAGGGATTATTTGCGATTATAAACAAGACATGTTAGATTATGTCACAATTGGAAAATTGGGCATATCTAATTGGTTTGCAATAGAGATGATTATTGATTTTTCATGATTTTATTGAATTTTTGCAAATTAACCTAAGGAATTGGGGGTTCGAATTCAATAAATAGATTTTACCTACTAAGGGATTAGGGGTAAAACAACTCTCAGTAAACTCAAGTGGATGATTACATTGCTTGCATCGATTGGAAAGGAGTATCATTCTATAGGAAGAAGTACGAAATCAATCCTCTAACGATTCTTCTATTGATTAAAGTTTTTGTTATAAATTTTATGCTTGCAATTCTATTGATTCGCATTTGCTCAAAATTAAGTAAATTAGGAATCTAGTATTCAACAAGTCAATCCCAGAGGATGAGATTTTATTACTACGTTAACGATTGGTTCACTTGCCAAATGTTCATCACTAAAGCTGATTGTCTAGGTTTGTGTGTATTGTAAAAGGATTGTTATTCGCCAAAATAGAACCCAAATTCTTTTCTGGTTCTCTCTACAAAACCAAGCCAACGAAATGTGGTTTTTCGTTTCGTTGAAACTTTGCAGATTTGGTGTTGCATTTTACCCTATAAGTGTGCTTCAAGTTCCGCAAGATGGCTTCTTCATTGGTGGACTCAAGTGAACATTGTGAGATCTTCTCCACAACTTGTGGGCTGATGTTTATGACTCATGCTTCTACACCTATAAATTGGTGCCCCAAGGCTCTTTTGAAATACATAATTCACACATCTTCCATTTTTTCAGTGCCTCATTTTCTCTTCTCACCTCTTATCATTTTCTTCTTTCTTTCTTAGATCCTAGTTTTCTTTACTTTGTTAGGAGATACTTGCTAGTTCTGAGATCCTAAAAAAAATCGGGAAGCTCCTATTGTATCATGGGGGACTTGCGCAATACACAACAGATAAGTTCTTGAGGGTCGTGAATATTTCTTCTGCATGGTCATCTTCACCAATGTAAATAAAATCATCACGCTTATGTCATCTTATAGATGCGGTTGGACATACATGTTATTGTAATCATAACTATATACTCAAACAAAATTACGATTATAAATTATTGAAAACTTCATAAAAAGTATAAAAGGATGCAAACCCAATCAAATAACACATTCCAAAAAGGATATTTCAGAAAAACATTATGAAATAATCAATCTAAAATACATTTCCATAATATACTTTCCAAAATATGTTCTTGGAAAAACAATTTAAAATATTTTTTCAAAATACACTTTCCAATATATGTTTTTAGAATATCATTCTAGAACATATATGCAAAATTCCCATTTTAAAGCATTATTACAAAAATTGCATAAAATGCTTGACTAAAACTACAAACTCTTTATAGTTTAATGTTTCTGGCAAAAATTGCAAACCTTCCAATGACAGACAACTATCTAAGTCCCTCATACACTCAAGAGACCTATTTAGTTGTGGTGACAACTCTTAAAACAACTATTTATTTTTATAGTATTTTTTTGCTACTTTCTTCTTTATATTACTCGATGTGGGTCTTTGGTGAATACCCACTTGAGAACCAACATATCCTCCCTTCACCAAAAGTCTCACATGTTTTGAAACAAAGATGTGGCACATTACCAATAAATATGTTTGAATCGCTCTTGCCACCAATGATCTACACAGGTTCATTGATGACAACTTTTTCTAGTCATCAACCCTCACTACCTTGTACATCAGATTCGTTGTCGGCAACTTCCACATCATTGTTGTTGGAAATTCATCGATACTCAAAGGAATCCATCACCAACGCCACCTCGGCCAAGTCATACCCAACCACACATGCATCAACTAAGTTATTACCCTAAGAAAAGAATGATTAAGACCTCTCTCCAAAGGTGCAACACGCATCGTTAATTTTGGTCAACATGTCAAACTACTTCTCTTCCTCCCTTGATTAGAAACCATTGGTCAGATCCTCGACTCTAATGCCACTATTGGAAAACACACACTAAGAAAATAATTTTTTCCAATGAAAGCACTCAAAATAAGAGTAGAAATATAAATAAAAGCACACAGAAAATTTAACTTGGTTCAACACCTCAAGGTTATACATCCACAAATACTACACAAAAAGTATTACTACTTGATGATAGCACACCCTTAGCCAATGGTCCAATCACAAGAAGCATGGTCAAGCAAATTCAACAAGAGGTAGCAACATCTAGTCAAGGTAAAGCTAAACTCCTTTTCACTTGTGCCATCATAGAGCATGTTTAGACCTTGCATTAAGGGTTATGTAGTGTAGGATTTCCTTTTAAGGCCTTGTATTAAGTGCCAAGAAGTATAGGATTTTAAAAACATTCTTGCTTAAGTAGAGAGCCTCATATGCGCCTACTTAAGCAACTATTTGGTGTTTAATTTTGTGAATCAAGCTAGCTATGTGGACGATATGCCACATGGCAAGCCTTTAGTGGAGAGTTCTTTTACATAGGTAGTGACCATGTGTCATTGTCCTATTGGAAAGACTTTTCGTAAAGTAGATTTACACATGGTAACTCATAAGTGGTTCATTTTTGTGAGAGTGTAGAGTGCCACATGTAAAGCTCTCATTCACCTCTACATGTATTTCTCACTTTAAGAATGTTAATGTTATGTTGCCAAATTCATTTTTAAGCCATATCTTTTTTCTTAATCACATGCTAGAGCATCCCATGAGGTTCCCTAACACCTTTTTATCTAGAGTTGGCCTAATCTCTCTTAGAGCACGACAAACAACCTTCATTTGACCATCAAACCCGAGCAATCTTCTCTCAAACGCCAAGCTTCCACGTATCCACCATCCATCATAGTCACCATTTCAAGTTTTGGTCCAACCTAGCTATAGGAGGAGACTATCAGTTGACACACAACTACTTAAGTCCTCCATACATTCAACAGACCTATTTAGTTGTGACAATAACTCTAAAAATAATGATATATTTTTATAGTATTTTTTTACTACTCTCTTCTTTATACTACTCAACGTGTGACTTTGGAACCAACAGAATCCACAAAGAATTGAATGACAAGTGGAAGAAGGTACAAGAGGCTGCCCAAGAAAGCAGAAAAGGGAAAGGGAGAGAAAGGTATAGTTAAATTTAAAAAAATACCATAACGACAATTTGATCTTCTCAAATAGGGGTGCAGGTAGAAAATAGGTGGTGCAAGAAGTAAACATCTTCTACAAAGTACTACAAGACCATAACTCATAAGTTTTGGAAGTCCAAAAATAAAAATAGGTAGTGAACAAAAATATCTTGTCATACATCGATCCAATCTAGACAAATTGCTGTTACATAGTTCCTGGTAGTTCCTATGTCAAATATGTTATATAATTTAATTTAAATTTCAATTTGGAATAATAAACAAGAAGAAAACTATTATTATGTGGTAGATGAAGACCATAGTGCATGTTGCATTCAGGATTACTGAACTGCGTAATATTGTTACATTCTTGACCTGGTTACATTAAATATACTTTATGTTGGTTATAATAACCCTGAGTAAAAATATGGCTTATATATATGGACATCAAGAAACATTTCTTCTAGGAAAATTAAGAACTTATGGGAACCAACATTTAACTTAGTAGAAATATTCGTTTAACGTGTACGTAATATATAGAGATTCTTATTATCGTAAAGTATCTTAAAAAAATTAATTTAAAACTTATAAGTTATTTTAATGAACTTTCATCTTGTAGCTTATTTAATTGTTTTTTCATTATTATATTTTATATTCTAATATTTTTTTTATGTTTTTAATTTATTTTCCATTATTAATTTATTTTTTGTTTTACAAAAATAATTACATAATATACTTGTCTTTGTATTGATTGAGTTGTTTTAAAATTTTCATGTATCTCAACTTAAAATAAATTTAAACATTAAAATTTAAAGCAATAAATATTCCGTTATATTATATTAGGTTAAAATACCTTTTTGTCCCAATTTTCGTCAAGTATTTTTAAATAAGTCCTAATTTTGGTTTTGTGTTCAAATAGGTCCCAGTTTTCGTTAATTTTGTTCAATTGGGTCCTTTTTTGCTAACACCGTTTAAATCATTAATGGCCATGAACAGTGACTGCCACGTGTCACTTCGTGGTTTTTTTGAATTTTTTTTATTTTTATTTTTATTTTTTTTAATTTTTTTTTAAATTTTGTTAATTTTTTTAAAATGTACACGTGTCAACCTAGGAGTGTGCCACGTGTCACTTTGTGGTTTTTTTGAATTTTTTCTGAATTTTTTTAAAAAAATTTTAATTTTTTTTTTAAATTTTTTTTAAATGTCGACGTGTCAACCCAATAGCGTGCCATGTGTCAAAGTCAATATTCTAAATTCAATTTGGTCCCTATATTTGTTACTTTTGTTCAATTAGGTCCCAATTTTTGTTAACATTAACCAATTTGGTCCCTCTCCAAATTAAAATCAAATTTAATTTTTATATTAAAATTCATATTTTTTATTAAATATCTTTATATAATATATTAAAATTCACATCATTATAACTTTGATATAAACATTAAATTTGGTCACATCTTCTATAGGGACCAAATTAGTTAATCTTAACAAAAATTAGGACCTAATTGAACAAAAATAACAAATATAGGGACCAAATTGAATATAGAATATTGATTTTGACACATGGCGCACTACTAGATTGACACGTGGACATTTAAAAAATAATTCAAAAAAATTCAATAAAATAAAATAAAAAATTCAAAAAAACCACAAAGTGACACGTGGCACACTCCTGGGTTGACACGTGTACATTTAAAAAAAATTAAAAAAATTAAAAAAAAATTAAAAATTAAAAATAAAAATAAAAAAAATTCAAAAAAACCACGAAATGACACGTGGCAGTCACTGTTCATGGTCGTTAATGATTTAAACGGTGTTAGCAAAAAAGGACCCAATTGAACATAATTGACGAAAATTGGGACCTATTTGAACACAAAACCAAAATTAGGACTTATTTGAAAAAACTTGACGAAAATTAGGACCAAAAAGGTATTTTAACCTAAATTTTTTGGTGCATCTATATAAAGGCACATAAATTTAAGAAAACTTGAGAATCCTACAAGAAGGCATGAGCCCAAAAACATAAAAGCATAAACTAATTTATAAAAGAAAACTTAAAGCCCAAAAACATAGACTAATTTTCCTAAAAACTATTCTTCAAATGTGCTCCAAACCATAATCTTCAAAACCTTTGAATTTCCAGTTGCTTGTAGCATTAGGAGCCTTGAATATATTTGATCTTCCCATTTCTTGCTCCTTGCCCTTGTCATAGGTTTTTTGAATTTTAAACTTTCATCTTCAAGTTCTTCTTGTATGAAATCTAGGGATAGTCCTCTATCATTTCCTTATTCTTGAAGAGAATTTGTCCTTAAATTCGTATCACTTGAAGTTTAGGAGATAGTCTTCTATCATACCCTCCTTCTTAAAGAGAATTTGTCCTCAAGTTTGTCTCAATTGAAGATTCCTTGTCATTCTTCCTTGTTTGGAGAGAATTCGACTCGAATTCTAGAAGGTCCTACATCCAAACACAAACCCAAATCAAAGACATAAATCTAAAATAATAAAAAGAAAATAGAAATTCTACTAAACTGAGATTTGGATCCTGGAAGAGGCCAATCTCTTATTATCAAAGATTTTGGAGGTCTGCCTCCATGGTCAAATACCAACGTGCACAAAGCATCGAACAATTTTAAACTAGAGATGCAATGCTCAAAGAAAAAGAAAGGAATATTACACAAACAAACAACCAATTTATAGGTATGACTTTGATCACTCATAGATTTGTTAGGAATGGGTAAAAAAGCTAATTCAGGAGCATATATTTCTAAGCTTGTGCTATCCCCTTTTATCATCATTTTTTCTTCCCATTGTTGATCCCATTGTTGCTTGATGACAAACTCTTTCTTTAAATATCCTTTCTTCTTTCCATTGTTGATGCCAATAAGAGGAAAGTTAGTACTTTTTTTCATTGACAATTCATAATGCTCTCTTCTTTCTTTCTCTTTTTCTCTCTTTTCTTCCTCCTCTCTTTTTCTAGTCTCATCTTTTTTTTTCTTTTTCTCGCTCTTTTCTCTCTCTTTCTTCTTTCTCATCTCCCTCTCTCTTTTCTTTCTCTTCTTTTTCTTTCTTTTCTTTCCTGCCTCTTTTTTCTTATTTCTTTCTCTTCTTTTTCTCTCTTTGCCTTTGCTTCATTTTCTACAAGTGTTTCCTTCTCATGTGCTCTTTTTACCTTCTGCTCTTGCCTTCTTTTCAATACATATAATATTTGTGTTGCCCTTTCTTCCTCCTCTTTCAAGTATAAATTGTAGTTCTTGAGGTCTTCATTAGTCATGGGACTTGCATCCCTATTAGGACATTGATGAGTTTCATGCCATAGCCTTCAAATTTAGAACATCTTACTGCATTTGTCTTTGACAATGATTTTCCGTCAGGATTGTGCTTCCTTTTAATACTAACAATCTTGCCATTCAACTTTATAATTCTGAATTCCAAGGCATTAACATCCTTTACCAAGGCCTCACAAACACTAGGTGTATCTCTACGTGTCACTCTCTTGGTACTTTCAAGTCCTCTAACCAAATGATCCTGGTTAGGAGTAGGATAATTTAAACCATATGTTAAACCAGTTCTAAAAGGATGCCTCTCCGAAAATATGTTGCATTACTCAATGTCGCAACTGGAATCACGACGAGATCGCTTTCCATCATTTAAAAAAACGATTTTAATGGAGTCGTCACCAATATTTATTCAAGGGAAATATTAGAAAAACCTTTTAAAAGAGAATTAGTCCTAAAAACCAAAATGGATTCGTAAGTCGATTACGTGTAGGGAAGGTATTAACACCGTACAACGTCCGTCCTAAGACGATTGCTTATAATTAAATGAGGAAATTATTTAACTTAAGAAAATTTATTTCACCTCAAAAAAAAAAAACTTTCTAAAAAACACTAATATTATTATAACAAAATAACAATATTTTTCTATTTATTTAGCTCGACAAGGATGATACCCTACTCCTACGTATCTCCAGGTGCAATGGAGAATCAGAGTTACGTAGTTCTTGTTGAAAATATTTAAAGTGGTTGTAAAAAGGTTTAAATAAAATAACCAAATTAAAAGCGCATATAAAGTGGTTACAAATTTGTAATAAATAAAAAATATCTTAAAATTGTAAAAAAATTTAATAATTTTAAGATGGCCAAATTAGAAGTACATCCAAAGTGGTCTAAAATAGGGACAACTAAATTAGAAGTGCATCTAAAGTTGTTTAAAATAAAAAAAATAAAAAAAAAACCTTATAAAAAGTATCAATAAAATAATTTTGAATAATGTTAAGATGACCAAATTAGAAGTGCATCCAAAGTGGTCTAAAATAGAAATAACTAAATTAGAAGTGCATCTAAAGTGGTTTAAAAAAAAATAACCTTATTAAAAGTATCAATAGAATAATTTTGAATAATTTTAAGATAACCAAATTAGAAGTACATCTAAAATGGTTAAAAATATATATATTTTTTAAATAACTAATATAAAATATAAAAGGTGATTTTACTATAATTACTAAAAACATATATAATTATTATCACTAAAATTTTACTTTATAATTATAGAATGAAACAAAACGCACGTTTCCAGAGTCTAGATTGTTATGAAGGTTAATATACTAATAGAATTTACTTAACAGATGCATCATATTTATATATTATAGATAAAAAAAGAAAAAAAATTTAAAAAAAGGAAAAGAAACCATAAGAAAATGGGAGAAAACGAAAGGATTGGGCTTGATTTCAAGGATGGCCCAGGTTGTGAGAGGGAGTGGCTTGAAACCTGAATCTGGCAAATGAAGGAACTGTTGGATAATCTTTAATTTTGTTAGATAATATTTAGATTATATTTTAGTTTATAGAGTTGTTTTTATTTAACAAAGTGATTGGGTATTTTATATTTAGTTAATTAGATTTAAGTTAGTTGTTATTTTAGTTAGTTAGAGTATATAAGATTTAGTTTGATAATATGGGGTATTAGATAAGATTAGATTAGATAAAGATTTAATTTGGTTTGTTATTATTTGGTTTGTAATTGGCTATATAATAGCGCATTCTCCATCAATAAAAAACACCATAGTGAGTTACATTGCATATTCTTTTAGTGTGTGTGAGTTTTTTCCAACAGGAACAAACTTATTTCAAATATTGTAGGGAAGTCTGCGAAAAGGGAGAAAACGCTAGTTGCAGGGGTTGGTGTGAAGCTTTCTGGAACAGTTCAAACGCAGATGTGAAGGAGAAAGGAACGTAGTCTCAGACGTGACTAGAGGTTGATGGTCTACCGAAAAGGGTTTAGGTGCGATTTCCAGAGGGAACAACTTAGATTCTGCTCTGGCGTGGTTCATATACGGTTTTGGGATGGTCACAACACAAATTCGAGACCTATCAGATACGATTCGAAGGGATCATCTTCAACTATGACGAGAGTTTGTTTAGGTGGTAAGTATGAAATTTTATGACCTCTAAAAATCAAGGCATTTTCATATTTAGGGTTAATTGGCTTACTACGTATCGAGAGAAACAAAAAGATCAGAAAATATCACTTATTTCATATACTGATTTTAAAGGCATTTTGAACATATAGATCTCAAGTGCATACTAAATATAATGATCCCGAACAAACACATATGATTTAAATATGCAGAGATGGGAGAATAATGGAGAGTTATAATACATAGCATACAACACATAATGGAACGTAGAGCATTCCAAGATGAGGGTAAAAATTATTTATTACCAACTTCAAACGGGAAGTGTGATTCGTGCTGTGAGTCGTGTTGTTGTGCCATTGTGGTGTGTTTGAGCTTAGACTTCGACCTCCATTTTGGAACTTTCTCTTCTTAACCAATTTTCCCCACCCCTTATCCATCCATCTCCTCTCATTTTGTTAGAAGATTTTTATTACAAAGAATGTTAATGATTTTAGATGATGTTAGAAGATGAAATCCCGTGATTTCAAGAGATTTTGTTGCTTTAATGGATTAGTATATGAAATTTGCAATGACAATGGTTGTTTCATGGAGGAGACTAGTCTTTGCTACTGTTGGTGATTTTTGTTACTATCTTTCTACAAGAGTGGTTAAGAATTATGGTTTCCCTGGTTTTACGGTATTATCTTCTACAACAAAAGGTATTGATGGAAAGTGCTTTTGATGATGGCCTTGAATCTACAAGATGTGATGACAGTCATAGCAAAAGGCATACACTACAAGAAAATGCTTCATTAGTAACCAATTTTAGGGACCAAAAGTTGTTAGTTACTATAATTACTAATTTAGATACAAGTTTACAAAGTAAAAAAATTATTGGTTACTAAAATAGTTACTATTGTGAATAAAAAAATATAATTGGTCACTGAATTGGTTTTTAAAATTAGCTACCATAGTTTTGGCTATAAAAAAAACTGGTCACTAAAAATTAGCTACCTAAGTTTTGGCTACCAAAATAACTTAGTTACTAAATTGCTCTCTAATTAATTAGTGACCAATTATAATTTTTTATTTATATTAGTGACTATTTTAGTAACCAATAAATTTTAATTTTGTAAATTGATATCTAAATTGGTCAATATAGTGACTAACAACTTTAAGTTACTAAAATTGGTTACTAATAAGACATTTTCTTGTAGTGATAGTAGCAAAAGCTATCTATCTTCTATCGTTGCAGAATGCCATCTCCCTCTTACCTCTATTATTTTTTTTCTATTTTCATATTTTTAATTATTGTAATTTTAAATCTGATCTTCTATTATTGCGCTAGATTATTTTAGATTATTTATTAGGAGTAACTTATTTTTATTTTGTTTTGTTTTGTTTTATTTTATTTTTGAAAACAAAGTGAACAAAACAAGGTGTTAACAATTACCCCTTTTTACTTAATTTTATTAAGATAAAAAATATCTTAATAAAATTAAAGTAAAGACAAGAACACAAAGTTTTGATAACAAATTACAATATTTAAATCAAAGTTTGCTAAATTTAAGAAACAATATAAAATAGTGCAAAAACTAAAAAGGAAAATAAAAGTGAATGGACTAAAAAAGAATTATTTGAATTAAAATAGAAGGGATGAAGTTAAAGGATGAGTGCAGGGACCCAAGTGAACCACATGATGAGTGCGGGGACTCTAAGTGCGACTCCAACAGAAATAAAGGATGAGTACGAGGACTCTAAATGCCACATATGCAAATTAATCATGACGGCAATATGCAACCTTAAAATTGTAACTGAGTACGGAGACTCAATCATGAAATTGGCAAGTTAAAAGAGGAAGTACAAAGACTCCAAATGAAGTTTTGTGTTAATTGAAAGGTTGAGGGGAGAACCGAAAGAGATAATCATAACCCAATTGATTTAATTTGAGAGATGGGATGTGAAAATTGTCGATTATAAAGTTAATTTAAGCATGCAATGTATGATGTACATGAAATGTGTTTCATGAAAGGTGTATGGCATGCAATATACGATGAACATGAAACATGTTTCATTAAAGGTGTATGGCATGCCATGTATGATGTATAAAAAGTAAAAAAGGTATGTCAACACATTAATAATGCAGGACATGCAATATCTTTTATTTTGAACATTTTTCAACTTTTTCATTTTGGGTTTTCTAGCGCATCAAGATTCAAGGAGAGAGTTTTTTATTTTTATTTTTTAGAGTGGCTAAGCTCTTTCTATGAGGATTGCAACCATCCAATCAGTTCACTCTCATCATCATATGTTATCAAATTTCTTATGGCCTTTGAAATCTTTCACAATATTTATATACATTACAAATTTATGGCATGTTCTTCATTGGTATATAACAAGATGAAGGAGTGCACTGAAATGGTGAGTAAGCTAAAATTGTGGTATTTATTCTTTTGGAATTGAAATAGTGGTTACAAGGGTTGAAGACAAACAAAAGGATTAAAGTAACAATGTTAATCGTCATGCTATTAATTTTGACAAATCCATCCATTGGCATTTGAGAACATCAGATTCAAGATCGCATTTGATACAACCCAATTGGATTGTTCATGATATAGATTCCTTTCGAGTCTCAATTCAATGAGCATTTCAAACTTCTTCATGAGCTGCCCTCGCAAACCTTTAAGCTTCTAGATTTTTTTTTTGTCGTTTTTTTTTGCCAAGCTACCTAAAAGGGTTTTTAGACCTAACAATTTTTATTTAGACTGCCTTCTCAAGTTTTCAACCTCGCTAACCTCTTTCATGCATAGTACTTCTTAACAGCGTCAGAGTTTATTGGAAGTGATAAGTCTTTGCCATCCATATTTGTGAGGATTAGGATTCCTCCTGAAAAGGCTTTGTTTACTACATAGGGTCCTTCATAATTTGGAGTCCATTTTCCCCTATGGTCCTTTTGTGTAGGCAAGATCTTCTTGAGTACCAACTCTCCTTCTCAAAATTCTCGAGGGTGAACCTTCTCGTCATAGGCTCTTTTCAACCTTATTTGATACAATTGTCCATGGCATAAAGCGACCAATCTTTTTTTCAATGAGGTTTAATTGATGGCATTCAGCTTCATCAAGTTCTATCTCGACTAATCCTCGTGAAGAAGGGATTTCAACCTCTATGAGGAGTACTGCCTCCATCCCGTACTAAAGAATACGAAGTTGCCCCAATAGAGGTGCGAACAAAAGTACGATAGGCATGCAACGCGAAAGGAAGCAAATCATTCCAATCTTTATATGTTATCACCATCTTTTGGACAATTTTCTTAATGTTCTTGTTTTCTGCCTCGACTGCCCCGTTCATTTTTGAACGATAGGGTGAAGAATTATGATGTTGAATTTTAAAATTATTACACAACTCTTTCATCATCTTGTTGTTCAAATTTGTCCCATTGTTTGTAATGATTTTGTTTGGCAAGCCATAACGACAAATAAGATCTTTCTTAATGAACCTGGTCACCACGTTCTTTGTCACACTAATATATGATGCTGCTTCAACCCATTTGGTAAAGTAATCAATGGCCACTAAAATGAAACGATGTCCATTTGAAGCCTTGGGTTCAATGGGGCCAATCATATCCATACCCCACATTGCAAAAGGCCATGGTGTCGATAAAACATTTAGAGATGTTGGTGGTGCGTGCATGTTGTCAACATATGTTTGACATTTATGACATTTTCTAACATAATCACAACAATCAGCTTCCATGGTCGACCAATAATACCCAACCCTCAAAATCTTTCTTGCCAGTGCATGTCCGTTTGCATGTGTTCTAAACGAACCCTCATGAAGTTCTTCCATTATCTTCCTCGCCTCCGCCACTTTAACACATCTAAGCAACACCATGTCATAATTCATCTTATAAAGCACATCACCATTTAAGAAAAATCTCATCGCCAATCTTCTTAAGGTTCTTTTATCATTTTCTAAAGCCTTGGGAGGATACTCTCTATTTTACAAATAACACTTAATGTCATGGAACCATGGCTTCCCGTCTGATTCTTCTTGTATTACATGGCAATATGCTGGTTGATCTTGATGTTGTGTTTTTATCAATGGCATATCTCCCTCTTGGCTTATTTTGAACATTGAAGATAAAGTAGCTAAAGCATCGGCTTACTGATTATCTTCACGAGGGATATGATGAAAAGTTATTTCTTTGAATTGTTCCATCATTCTTTTAGTGTAAGAATGATATAGGATCAACTTTGTGTCTCGAGTCTCCCTTCGCCTTTCAGTTGGTGAATGACTATTGCGGAGTCACCATAAACATCCAAAACCTTGACCTTGAATTCAAGTGTTGCCAGGACTCCCATTGCACATGCTTCATATTCAGCCATGTTATTTGTACAATCAAAGGTTAATCTCGATGTGAATGGAATGACTTGATT
>Ga0209389_1001144_pt1 | contig 18038 bp, 13 predicted proteins | sample CowpearedBW_FD_187526 | JGI IMG/M metagenome (GOLD analysis project Ga0209389, IMG submission 187526) | Root nodule microbial communities of legume samples collected from California, USA - Cow pea red BW (SPAdes) (version 2) | ecosystem: Host-associated > Plants > Roots > Nodule | place: USA...
ATTATATTATTATTCTACAAAGATTTGAAATAAAAAAAAAACGTGCGTACACGCTCGGGTCTAGGGATGACAACAAGACGAGGCAGAGATGGATTTTGCTATCCCATACCTATCCCCATCAAAAAAATTCATCATCCTCATACCCAACCCAATGGGTATCAAACTTTTGTCTCATCCCCATCCCCACAAGGTAACGAGTATATACTTGTACATATATCCGTACCAACTTTCTTACTGTTTTAATATTAATTAATTGATTTTTATAAAATAATAAAAAATTATAGCAAAGGAAACCTAATATTATCAAATATTCAATATTAAGAGGAGGGTTGTTTCTCCAATATCAAATATTTATAAAGAAATAATGTTATAATTGTATATATTTCAAATTAGAAAACCAACTAAAATTTCATGAGAACCAAAACTTTTGTTAAATTTGCAAACATTAATGAATTGTAGTTGATAAAATTTAATTTGTTTAAAAAAATATAATTGGAAAACAAATATTCAGTTAAAAATATATGTTAAATGTATCTTTACTTCCATTTTATTTTTTAAATTCTAATGAATCTCTTTTTTATATACTAATAAAAGTTATAATAAATCACTTGACCCAAATAACGCAAAGAACAAATATTAAACTAATAATAATAAAGTTTTAATATAGATATTGTATATTTTGAACTTCAATATATGTTGGGAGTGGTAAAAGGAAATTCATGACAATCACATTAAAATTTTATATTATAGTAAATAAAATTTATTTATACAATTATAATGACAAAATAAAAGTATGATAATGAATTAAAAAATAAAAGATAATTATATAAAATATATCAAAATAGTATTTTACATTATGAAAATAAAAATATTAAAAAATTATCAAATGTATGTCTTAGAAACAATTTGAGAGACCATTGAATGAAATCACACGAAGGAAAATAGCTATATAATCAAGGGTGTATGATAAAATGAAAAATACTTTAGAGATCTAAGAAAACTTTTTAAATATCAACATAACCATCGGGTTCGGGCAATACCCACGGGGGCGAGTTTATTTGTCATTCCTAATTGGGTCACAAGCTTGTTAGTTTTGATGCACCAATATTTCACAACCAAGAAGGGATGAATTGGTTTTTCAAACTTTTGAATTGTTCTTACACTTGAAAAACAACTTTTATGAAATCTTTAACCAATTGATAAAAGGAGTTTAAGAATGCATATTGTTCAACCTTTATACCTAGTAAAAATTAAAAGAGAATGAAAGAGAGCACAAGAGACAACAAGATTTATACTGGTTCGATTCAAATGAATCTACATCCAATCTCTAGTTTTCTTCACTAGAAATTTCACTATATCAACAAAAGAAGGAATACAAGAAACACCTATGTAATTCCTAAACTCTAAAACCACACTTTCTTGAAAACATCCATTCAAGAATAGTTCAAACTGTAATGCTCCAAGCAATTACACACAATTACCACAATCACAGTGATAACACACAAAATTTCATATTCAAGAACCTACAAGAAATTGATACAAAAACTAATACAAAATTTGATACATAACAGTGACAGTAATGAAACAACAACACCTGATTTTGTACATTGTTTTAGTGTCAATATTACACTCTCTTCACTTGATCTTGATGATCAATCTTGATGAACACATAAGCCCTTGCTGCAATATATTCTCCAAGAAGATTTCCATCTCTCTTTTCAGTTTCTTTCTGGTTGAAAAACTCTCTTTTCTGAAGGTGCAGATTCTGTTTTTATTTTAACAGCTGATGTCAGGACGAGCCTAGTCGACTACATTAGTTGGCTAGTCAACTACATTATGACAGGGCCCAAATCCAAGTTCTAGAACTAACCTACTTAACTATATTAATAGCCTAGTCGACTATTAGGACAACAGATTAACATTTTCAGATTATCGCATACATATATTTATGTCTTGTTCTGATTCCAATCATTCTCATGCTATTATGGACATCATAAAAAACATTAGAGATACACTTAATCAGTAACAATCTCCCCCTATTTTGATGATGGACAAACTTGCATAAAACAACAAACCTTTCTCCCCCTTTGGACATGATCAAAAACATGGATAAAAAAGAAGAAAATAATGTAGAAAATAGCCAATCTCAATGAAGTATATAACTAAAAGCATTCAAAACCATGGGTTACCTTTTCTCCCCCTAACTTGAAACCCCTTATATGATGAATAGGCCAATGAAATCATAGAATGTCATAACTATAGAATGCATGTCATTATATAATATGGTATCAAAGTAAAATGCAGATGTGGATAAGAGAAATTAGAATATTAAAGTACAAGCAACATTGTCAAATCAAGTACTAAGAAAAGAACAACATGGACTTAATGGGCAAACCAAATACAACAAATTTTATCATATGGGCTCAAAGTACAATCAATCACAAAAGAACAATCTTGATCCCAAAATCTAGATGCATGGTTACTCCCTCTAGGAACAAACACCCAACACCTATATGTACTTTCTTATCATAGATTTTCAAAGATTAAAATGTAAAGAGTGTTGGTGAGAGATGGATTATCAAAGCATCATGTAATCAATTTTGCAGAAGATTAATTGATTTGGATCTTGGCATAAACGAATATCATATAGCAAAAATATAAGCACAACAATGTAGAGAAAATAATCTTTTAATCATTATCTAGTTGATTATTTTATGCAGAAAAATATAAAAACTGCACATTTTACCTCAAACAAGTTATGTTTAGTATGTCAAAGTCATTGTTCTTCATTTTTAGTGAACAAGCATGCAATAAATCCAAAAGATGAGTTGTCAAAAGCACAATGAATGATACTAAGAAAGTTATATTCACCATATGTCTTTAGCAACTATTTAACAAAGTGGTGTGAAACTCCCCCTTTTTGGGCAATAGCAAAATAAGGGTATGAAAGAAGAAATATTCAGTACCAATTTCACAAATGTGGATCAGACAAAGAAGTGGCAAACAACACATACAATAGAGAAGTAAAAGATGTGACCTATATCAGTTGTCAAATTAGATTGGGCATTATACAGATTAAAACCAAATTAAGCGAAAAATGAAAGCAAAAGGAGAAAGATAGAAAGATTACAACCCCATTAAATTGGATATTTCAGCTTGCGAAGATCCTTCCTCATTATCAGCAGTGGCGGCAACAAATTTCTCTTCTTCCTCCTCAGACGCATATGAAGGTTGCGGGAAGGATGAACAACAACAACACAATACAAGGGTTTTAAAGAGATTGAGAATTTTGAAAACAATTAGAGAATGGGGATTTAGGGTTCTGATCTTATTTAGGGATTTTTATGGCTTTTGAAATTAATTTGAAAGTTATCTAAAAAACTTTACCAAATCATGTTTGTTGCAGACATAGTTAACTAGGTTACTAATCTAGTCGACTAGCTTTGAAATGTGACACAAAGAATATGAAAAATGCGTGACTAGTTAAATAACAAGTTGACTATTTTATGCAGAATGAGAAAACCTTATGTAGTATGAAAAAAAATAGTTAACTAATGAGTCGACTATGTAATGCAAAAACAAAAAAACTGGTGCAGTGGTGACAAGTCTGGTGTTGTATGAAAAAAATAGTTAACTAATGAGTCGACTATATAATGCAGAAACAGAAAAACTGGTGCAGTGGTGACAAGTTCGGTGCAGTATGAAAAAAAATAGTTAACTAATGAGTCGACTATGTAATGTAGAAACAGAAAAATTGGTGCAGTGGTGAGAAGTCTGGTGCAGTATGAAAAAAATAGTTAACTAATGAGTCGACTATGTAATGCAGAAACAGAAAAACTGGTGCAGTGGTGACAAGTCCGGTGCAGTATGAAAAAAAATAGTTAACTAATGAGTCGACTATGTAATGCAGAAATAGAAAAAATGGTGTAGTGGTGACAAGTCTGGTTCAATATTTAGGTGTTAGTTGATTCATAAGTCGACTATTTTAGTGCAAAATGGTAAAATTTAATGCAGATTTTTATGCTGTAAATGCGAAATCAAGTATGCATAATTCTTTAAAATGTTGAAGAATAGCAACATAAATGTAACAACACAATTTGTATAATTTGTAGGAACTCTTTTGGTAGTAAAAAAATATTTTTTGTCCTAAGAAACATCATAAAAGTGTTAAAAGTTATTTTACTCACATCATTATTGAAGCTAGGAATGATTCAAACGTATCTTTACTTGTGCAACCCAAAAATAATACCACATTGATCATTAGGCTTTTCATAAACCCTACAAAAACAAGTAAAATACATCTAGGTACCCACTTTGTATTTGGGTCCTTTCATGTTAGCAACATAGATGATGCTTTTAGCAACCAAAGATATTTTCCACTTGGAACACCAACATTTTTGAAATAACAAGAATTTGATGTATGACCATTCTTTAAACAATAAAAGCAAGATACAAAAGTTGTATTGAATGCCTTTTTAGGATCAAAGAAAAGATTTTTGAAAGACTTTTGTTTCTTTGGAAAGGAATATTCATATGATCCATTACACACTTTTGATAATTAAGAAGAGTATCCAAGTTGGATTTTTCCACTGTAAACTTTGCAAGAGTTTCCTCAAGAAATTCAACTATGTTTTTAAAGTTCTTGCAATCTTTACAATAAAAAATTTCAACTTGCAATGTTGAATTACAATTACAAGAGGAGGTTTTATGAATGATGTCCAAATTTTCCAAATCAAAATCCAAATTCTTATTTTCCTCTTCTAATTGATTCAATATATTTTCCAACTCTTGATAGTCCATCTTAAGCTTTTTGTTTAAACAATTAAGTTCATTTGCTTCTTTATGTAATTCATCAAATGTATCAAGAAGTTCATCATACTTTGCTTGAATATTAGAATTAGAAGTACTTATCTTGCTTTCTTGGGACTCAACATCAATCATAAGACATGTGTTGATATATTTACTGTTGTTGTTGCTTTCTGAATTGTTATGGCCATGTTCTTCAATGCTTTCTTGAGCTTTCTCCAAGGTTTCCCACATTTATTTTGCATTCTTACATGTAGAAACTTTGTAGAATTCTTCCATGGTGAGTGCTGAGGAGATGATGTATCTAGCTCTAGCATCATACTGCACTTTCTTGTTCTCATCTGCAGTCCACAAATTGAAGTCTTTCTCAACTTGCACAATGTTAATGGTATGCATAGGAATAAATGGTCCATTTATAATAGCATCCCAAACACCCATGTCAATGGATTCTAAAAAGATTTTCATTCTTATTTTTCAAAAAAGATAGTTTTCTCCAACAAACAAAGGTGGTCTATTGATAGAAACCCCTTCAGAAAACATTTGTGAAATATTGGCCATTTGTCAGGATCTAGTCGACTATGTATTCGACTAACAACCTCTGGTACCACTTGTTAGTTTTGATGCACCAATATTTCACAACCAAAAGGGGGTGAATTGGTTTTTCAAACTTTTGAATTGTTCTTACACTTGAAAAACAACTTTTCTGAAATCTTTAACCAATTGACTAAAGGAGTTTAAGAATGCATATTGTTCAACCTTTATACCTAGCAAAAATTAAAAGAGAATGAAAGAGAGCACAAGAGACAACAAGATTTATACTGGTTCGATTCAAATGAATCTGCATCCAATCTCTAGTTTTCCTCACTAGAAATTTCACTATATCAACAAGAAAAGGAATACAAGAAACACCTATGTAATTCCTAAACTCTAAAAGCACACTTTCTTGGAAATATCCATTCAAGAATAGTGCAAACTGTAATGCTCCAAGCAATTACACACAATTACCACAATCATAGTGATAATTCACAAAATTTCAGATTCAAGAACCTACAAGAAACTGATACAAAAACTAATAGAAAATTTGATACAAAATAGTGACAATAATGAAACAATAACACATGATTTTGTACATTGTTTTAGTGTCAATATTACACTCTTTTCACTTGATCTTGATGATCAATCTTGATGAACACATAAGCCCTTGCTGCAATATATTCTCCAAGAAGATTTCCAGCTCTCTTTTTAGTTTCTTTCTGGTTGAAAAACTATCTTTTCTGAAGGTGTAGATTCTGTTTTTATTTTAACAGCTGATGTCAGGACGAGCCTAGTCGACTACATTAGTTGGCTAGTCGACTACATTATGAAAGGGCCCAAATCCAAGTTCCAGAACTAACCTACTTAACTATATTAGTAGCCTAGTCAACTATCAGGACAACAAATTAACATTTTCAGATTATCACATACATATATTTATGTCTTGTTCTTATTCCAATCATTCTCATGTTATTATGGACATCATAAAAAAAAACATTACAGATACACTTAATCAGCAACAAAGCTATTATAATTATTTCGTAAAATCAATTAATTGCACTATATTTGATATCAATTTTATTTATTATACTTAAAACTGAAATTATTATTACATCATTTAGATTTACTACTTACTACTTCATTACTTTAATAACAACATTTACAACAATTTACGTAATTTTCATGACATTTCGTGACATAATATTTTACTACTTAATATACAAAATAAAAAAAAATACAACCCGTGTGTACGTATGGGTCAGTCTCTTAGTTTATATGAAAATTAAATTTGGTCAATTTGGAGAGACAAAACTGTGACTGAATTGAACAAAAATAAAAAAAATTGTAACTAAATTGAACAAAAGTAATGAAAATTGGGACGAAATTGAATATAAGTCATGAGACACTAACACATGGTAATCACACTAACTTGACACGTGGCAGTGACAATGGCTTGTCATGTGTCACTGACATTGTCACGTGGATAACATTTTTAAAATTAAAAAAATTAAGAAAATCACAAAATGACATGTGATATGTTCACCATCTGTTAATGATTTAACTGGCGTATATGTAAAAAGAACCAAATTGACCATAATTTACAAAACTTAGGATCATTTTGAACATTTTGAAAAAATTAGGACCAAAAGAAACAAAGTTTACAAAAATTGGGACCATAATATATTTAAAAGTTAAATAACAATTTAGTACCAAGTTTGTCCCATAAAATTTTTCAAAAATAACTTAAGGACTTAGAATCATGATTAGATAGAATAGTTTGAAGAAGTCCATTTAGGCAAACCACTTCCTTAAAGAAGAAATTCACTATATAGAATGCTTCATCTATTATGTAAAATTATAAAATTATAAAATTTCAAAATAACAAGATCATAAAATTATAAAATTATAAAATCATTAAAATCATTAAAATCATAAAATCATATTATCATAACTTTTAAAATTATAAAATATAAAATTGTAAAATAATAAAATATTAAAATAACATATAAACGACAACTTAAAATATTATAATGTAAGAATCACTTATATCATTTTATCATCATATTATCTCGCTAACAAAAATTTTAACACGACTCAATTGAAAAATCTAAATTTATTAAATATTTATAAGCCATAAAAATTTAATAAAAATTCAATTGAAACCTTGAAAATTTAGCATAATTAAACCATTTAAATATGACTTTTATAATATGTTCTGTGTAGATTTGGAAACAAATTTAAAACCATGTCTAAGATTCAAAAATTTCATCAATGTAAAATTAATTAATAATAAATAAATAATTAACTTTAAATTAAGAACTTCAAAACATTTTCATAATAATTGTTTTTTCAAATATAGTTATAAATATATTTACATAAACACTTTTTTACGCTTATATCCCTATATTTATTAACTAATTTTGTAGTTTCCATTATCTACAAAACTACTCATAAATGTTAAAACCATTTTTATTTCATAAATATAACAGTTAATAAAAATTAAAATAATTTAGAGCTAGTTTTTATTAAAAATTTGGCGAAAATTTATAGATGCTTTGTTGAATAATTATAATACCATAAAAGTTAATAAAGAAATATTTGTGATGAATATATATTTAGGGACAGAAATTTTGACAGTCTAAATATAAATGTTGTTAATATTTTGAATTAATTATTTATAGATGATGTTTGGTGGTACGTAAAAGATACGCTAAAACGCTAAAGGGTGTAAAAAGGAGTTAAGAGTATATAAAGAGGGGAAAAGAAAGAGAGTGTGGGAGTGGGAGAGATGGATCCAGACACGTTGGCAAAGGCATTCGTAGAGCACTACTACTCCACCTTCGACAACAACCGCCAAGGCTTGGCCAATCTCTACCAGGATGCTTCCATGCTCACCTTTGAAGGCCAGAAGATCCAAGGCGCTCCCAGCATCGTCGCTAAGCTCACTTCCCTTCCTTTTCAGCAGTGCCTCCACTCCATCACCACCGTCGACTGTCAACCTTCCGGTGTCAACGGCGGCATGCTCGTCTTCGTCAGCGGCAACCTCCAGCTCGCCGGCGAACAGCACGCTCTCAAATTCAGCCAGGTCATCACTCTCTCTGTGTTAGGGTTTTCTTCACACTCCGATCCATTCGATCTCTTTTCCTTTCCTTTCATTCTCTCTTTCTCTTTCTGCGTTCAATTGCTTTTCCTTCAAAATGTTGCCTTCTTCCTCTGCCAAACATAAATTCTTAAGTTTGGGGACGTTTTAGGTTGTTATTAATGCTATGGACTGCGGAATGTTTGAGGGAGAGAATAGAGTGGATGGAGAATTAGGAAGGTTATCGAATGATTCTAATGGATTTAAATCATTGCCTGTTTGTGATTGGAAATCTAGGGTAACTCTAGTGTCTAGGTTTTCTTTTTGTGGTAATCATAGTATTGGTACCTGTTATTCATCGGGGTCCCTAGCGTACAGAATGTGAATACTTTCTCTTAATGTGGGTATTTCGGCCAATCAATGTTTGCCAAGGTGTGTTTAGAATTGAAAGTGGCAAAACAATTATTAATCTTTTTTGTATTTTCTTTTTAATGGACTTTATTAATTGGATCGGAGTTGTTTTTTTGGATGGTTATGGATTGGACTACAGAACATCTGATGGATATCCAAAGGCAACCTGGTTCTCCTTATTATTTGTCGTGCCTTCAATCACATTGTTGACAACTGAAAAGTTCCTTAAGGTCTCAATTTTCAGATGTTTTGGAAATGTTTCACGAGCTCAGCCTTTTTCCGCATGTGTTGTTCTTGTTTTTTTCGTTGATATCAATTTGCAAGAAAAATTATTGCACTTTTCTTTCAGTGCTTGGGTAGCTTATCTAAAATTCCCCTCTTGCAAATTGCAACTTAGATGGATTTTGAGTTCAATTTAGATGCTTGTGGGGGTCCTCCTCCAACTGTTTTATTTCATCAATTGCTGTTAGTTTGATTACTTCCTATCATTCTCACCAGGTTCCAATGGAATTCACAAGAATTATATATACTAGAGGCTTCAGATTAAATGAAATTTCAATATCTATATTAGTATAACTCATTCGGATCTCTCTGTAAGTTGGTGGGATTATGAGTGGTGTATTGTCTTGGTGCCGCATTAACTTTCACTCTCTCTGCCAACATTGTTTCCCTAAGAAAATAAAATCAATGATCCTCAGCAGAAAAAACAACTGGAATTTGGCAGTTAGTCGCAGATGTTAAAGCTAATGATGGAGTTTATGTGGGAGTTAAGCATTGATCCTTTCTAGTAGGTGACCTTAAAATTTGCTGCGGTCCTCTTTGTTGAGAATTACTTCTCTCTTTAGATTTAATTTAACAAGCTTTTAATTGTCACTACTTAGCTGTCACTAATATGTTTTGTTCTACCAATCAATAAATTTAAGGAGCTTATAACTTTCTGAAAAACGAAGAAGAACTGGAAAGTTTTCTGTTAAAATGATTAATAGATGGAGGGTGGTTCTCCATCTATTAAATGAATCATGAATGAAGTGGTTTTTGTTAATGATATTTTAGCGATCTTCTTTGTAATTTTAGAAAAGGATTAAGTTTAGGTACCTTGAGCTTAGAAGTGTTTGTCTCTTGTTAGAGATGAATTCATGATTCTGAAGGGGGAAATGATGGGTTGTCAAACTCCTGTTTTTACACTGAAATGTTGCCTACGTGTGGAAGTGGAATTTTGCCCAAAGTTTTTACATCCATAGCAAATTTTTATTATTTTTTTCTATACTTGTGCTCTTATATGGTAATTGTATTTATATTTTTCCTTTGTACGTAGAAATACTTTGTATTTGGGTGGGTATATCCTCTCTTTTTCTTGCTCTGCTGTTTATCTAATTTCAGTCAATCACTAAATTTGTCACTCTTTTCAGATGTTCCATTTGATGCCAACTCCGCAGGGAAGCTATTATGTGTTGAATGATATATTCCGTTTGAACTATGCATGAAGATAGACCATCAAATACATGAGCTGAAAGGCCATAGAAGAAGTTTGCCCTATAGCTAGCTGTTTCAGATTGGACATTTGAAATTGAAAAAGGGATATTTTTTGTTGGTTGTGTTGAATCCTTAATTGTCTGTTGTGTTTAGAATTTTCTGTCGCGACTGATTTGAAAAAAACCTTCAAGGATAAATTGTTGAAAGATTACTGGGTATTGGAGATTGAAAACTTTAATATATTTGTGATCTGAGATATTGGATCCAAGCATCTTGATCTATTTTTTCCTTTTATTAATTAGTTTATGCTTCCAGTCATAACATAATGTTTTGTTCACCTAAGAAACCGATGACGTTTATTCAAGCATCTCTCTCACTATGCGGGCTGTTTGTCTTTTCTTTTCTAGAAGGTAATCAATTTAGATGTTGTTTGGGGTTGTTGATTTGTAAATATATTGACTTCAATAGCATAAAAGTTGAGGACCAGGTTTCAAACTTGAATGGTGGTTGTTTTCTGGACACTGGACTCTACTCTAGTTGACTATCTAGTGTTAATCCAAAATTCATTTCACTGAAGATAAATGATGCTGATCGGTAGTGTCAGAGGAGTGATATCAAAATAAGATTCACCCCTTTATCCTGCAATGTGAATTTGAATTGTATTTGCGGTGATGTCAATGAGGGTTGATGAAATCAAGTCCGTATCGGCCATAGCTTCCATACAGACTTGCCAAATTTGGGATTAAAATGAGGTAAACGAGAAAGAAAACCACTCTTTTAACATTCTAGTGTTGCTTGAGTTCGACACTGTAACAATGAGAGCAATGTTGACGGTACTACTAATATATTCATTCAATTTGAAACGCCACTCTACTTGCATTCAACACAATCTTATATTTTACAAAGCAACAGCGTTCAACGTAATTATCACTATACAATCATAACTGTCTCAAACTAACAAGTGAGCTTGTGATAAGCATCTAAAACACAGACCGTGGAAATGGTTATTCAGAAATTAATCATTCAAAAGAATGAAGATTAGCAAGGCTAGGGAAATGGATAGAAGTCATCCTCCATAAATAAGGTATTCCCCACAGGAGTTGTTGATGATGCTTCGTCACTCGTACCTGCAAGTTCAGCCTGCCAAATAATTGACAAGTTATTCATTGACAGCATAAAGCAATTGCACTCCATAGTAAAAGTAGTTGCTAGCTTTATAATATATGTTTTACTACTTTGGATCTTTTAGGATGCAAGCTAAAAGAGTTAGAAAACACTCAAGTTCTTCTAATTTTGTATCCAAACAGATTGAGTACGGAATGCCCTATGGAGGAAGCCTCATGCAATATAATGTCTAAAATTTTCCATCTAGTGGCAAACTAGGACAGATGCTGAAAAGATAGTGACCACTCTGATAAAAGGAAAACACTTGACTCTGTCGTTTTAAAACTTATTTACCTTAGCTTGACGATATTTCTCAAGCATGCGATGATATTGGTCACGAGCATCTGGTGAGTCGACCATGGACAGCACCCGTGAAACGGCCTTTTCAATTTCTACATCCACTTTCTGTTTTCGGAACACCTTGAGAATATCTTCATCTTCATGTTCATGGACGTCCATCTCTTGTCGGAAACCTCGTAAACCAGCTCCTTTTCTTCTCCATCGTAGCACAACCTTGTCCAGGATTCCAACTGCCCATATTACCTTGTAATGCTTCCTAACCTGGTAACCCCTCACATGAGCCTGCCCAAATAAATTCGAAAGAGGCCGACATTAACGGTGTTAAAGATCAAAGTATGCACGCCAATGTTTGGTTTTAAAATAAAAATTATTCACCCTGCAAAGAATCAAAACTATGCACGTAGTTCTCGGTATTCATTTGTTCCATACAAACTGTTGACATTTATTACCTGTATCTTCACTACTTTTTGGCGCAACGATAAGAAATCTCTGCGACCTTTCCAACCACGATATTTCTTCTGAATTGATAAAGCAGCTGAATTATGTTCGCGTGAGTTTCGAAAGGCAAGTTTTGACAAAGCAGAAATTTCTGGAATGCTACCAATGCCACCTATACTCGTACCATCTACACCAGCAGCTGCTTCTTTTGCTCTCCGTTTTCTAAAAGAATGTGACCGAAAAGCAGATTGTATCCGGGCAGCTGCTTGAGTTACATTTCTGACAGCAGCCAAGGTGTCTTTGAGTGACGCCTGATCCCCATTGGCAGCAAGATTTTCCTTGGAGACACTGGTCACAGTCATATCTGCCTGAAGCTGTGCAGTACTTTTAGATAACTCACACTCTTCCAATGTAAGCGATGATAGGTGGCTTGTTACAGCTACCTCTGAAAGATACCCTGCTAGTCCCTTGTTCCCATTGCTGGCTGCAATAGATGCAGCAGTTTTTCCGATTGGGTCTTGTGCAGTTGGATCTGTCACAGCTCCAGCAGATGCTCCAGAAGCGACAAGTGAAGCAACCATTTTTTCCCTACATGGAATTACAAAGCTTAAGGAAAATAACATCCAAAGTACTTCAAAATGGAACAGGTAATTATACTTTGTGATATGATCATCAGTTCTAGCAGAAGACTAGATGAACCAATTATTGTTACTAATTAGAAATTGAAGTCCACATTTGCTTTGATTGATTATACACACATGATCAACAAGGCAATAAATTTCTGATGAGAAGAATCATGATACATGCGGGTTTATTAAACCTTCAATGTTGTCATCAATTCTACATTTAATTTCCTAACACTGTTTGCTTCTCTAGAAATTCAATTTTCAGACTTGAGTATCTGAAGAACTTATCATTCATTTTTCCTATCGTTTAAGAATGCATGTTTTTCTGTATCTTTGTTAACAAGCCTTGTATAGCAATATTAACATATTTCACCAAAGCTAAATAACCCGTTAATAACACAGTAGCAAGCCCTCTAGATTTCTATTACCTTCCGAAACGGGCAGCCCAATGAAGGGCAGTCCAGCCATTGATGTCACGGAAATTTATATTAACTCCACAACTAAGAATGGGGTTCAAGGCCCACTCAAAACCCAATCCAGCAACCATGTGAATAATGCCTTGCTCTTTCTTGGACAAAGGGCAGCCTGTCTCTTCATTTCTTTCCTGAGATCTGTAAGAAAGCCACTGTTGAAGCTTATCCTTTAGAAGCTCTTCAAGAAGCCAATCAACAGTACCAGTCGATGTCCCGCTGCCAACTAGAAGAGTCTCTATAATATGGCTCCATGAATCATCATCAGCTTTCTGTTTTATGAGAGGAACTCCCGATTCTATGTTGTCATTCTTTATTGTTGATGTAGAAAGAAGCATCTGTCCTAATCTAACAAGTAATAACAGCTCTTCAGGACTTTTAGTGACGTCTGTTTTTGATTGAGTACATTGGGTGCAACTATAGGTCTTGTCACGATATTCAAACTCTCTGACTTCACTGCAGGACTCACGGTTTCCAGTAGTAATGCACAGTGTAACCTTTTCAGGAAGGTGAGGAGGAGCTTCAAAACAGATTACACCATCATGAATTATCTGAACAGGAACTTCAACATTACCAAGCATGCATGCCCAGGTAGAATCTGATGGATGACAGAGAAAAGACCCAACAATGATGACCTACGCATATAGTATGGAGCTTTAGGAATCCAATTTGGACAAAATCAACACAAAATATAACATCAAGATAAGAAAGCTGAAAGAGAAAGAGATAATCAGCTTATTAAGTCTTAACTGTACAAAGACACATGCTTGATCAACACTTCCCTAACCTAATTATTTATAAATAGACTGAGTTTTGTTTATAATTGCTTTACACTATCACTACAACAAGAATTTCATATAGATTTTAACAAAGTGAAGAATATATTTTAGAACTCTTCAGGAGCCAAGCTACGGTACAAGCACCTGTAGTTATTAACCAAAAGAATGAGCACTTTCACTTCATTGTTTAGAAGATGCCACTAATGCAAAGAGTAATAAATCGTTGCATAGGGGATGCAAGGAGTTGGGCTTTGAAGGCACAAACCTTGGTGGTCTCAGTGGCATAACCCCATTCTGGGGAGAATGTCTTAATGGTAAATTTCTGTTTTTGTGCAATAGTCAAGCTTGAATCTGCATCTAGAGGTGCTATAATTTGGCTTTGGTCAAACAATGTTTCATAGTAGCCAGAATTAGTTACTCGTGTTTCCACCACAGAAGAATATGCAGGAAATTTGACTTCATCAACCCCTTGAGGTGGTGAGAAAACGGCTGCTAACATGATTGGGGAATCAGAATTGAAGAAACACCAAAATATGCCAAAAATAGTAAATTCAAAAAGGTGAAATATATCATACAGCTTTGAGAAGTATCACTGTTGAAGTTGAGCCAGTGACTGTTTTCCTGTTTGGAAATTGGTACTTGTACCCTTCTCGAAAAAGATACTGAATTTTCCTGCTTTAACAATCAAACATTTTAAGAATTGCATAAACACAAGAGAATCGTTAAACATCTGAACAAACATAAATTTCAAAATCATATAAATTTTATGAAGTCCAAGAAACACTTACATTTTCAGCTGCCATGTATACATTTTGCGGTGGTAACTTGACAGCAGTTGAGGACTTGCATGATTCCAGCACCCCTGTCCATAAAGCCTCTTCATTTACATCTGGGTAACCATGGTCTATTAGTTCATGATAGCATTCACCACCATCACCTATTAAAATAAACACTTTTAGCATCTTTAACCTTCCCCTCTTACTAGGTGATGTTTCCACAATGAAGAGGATAAAACAAAACTACAAGGAGCTGAATTTCAGTTGAAATTTGAAATATTAAAGTTATAAATGAAGGACTTGATCAGATGAAATACTAATTTGCAAGGAAAAACTAAGCAGAGCAAAAACCATAATAACGTCATAGAAAAAACTTTTGGCACAAATATAATAACAAAGGATCCAGTGAAGTGTGTCAAAAACCAAAAAATACAACCTGTAAATTCTGAACAGGCAAGTGAGCTTTAAACAACCATAACTTTTGATAAAGGTGTTGTTAGCAAGGCCCATATGGTATCGTTAGAAAGCTCCTTTTGAGTCTCTTGTTAACATTTGAAACCCGGATTACCCTTTTTGAGACTAATTTTGAGCACACAATCTGCAGTATAAGTATATTTTGAAGCTGTTTCAGTGTTTTTCCTTGAATTTTTCAAAAAGCGTAGTATTTTTCCATGTTTAAATGTGTCCTAATTCAGGTTGGCCATCACCATACTGTCAGTATGCTGTGTTTTGATCTCTGTAGCCTCTTTTAAAATAACAACACAACCTTTTCTCTCATACTTCAAGTTTGCTTGTTATTAGTAGAGGTTTACTCAAGTACTCGTCAGCCACAGGCAATTTATCAAGACTAGTACAATTGTGTTATTTTCTTTATCAACCATAAAAATGGAAAAACACGTCATACTAACGTAACGTTCCAATCAAACCTTTATAGCCTATTCCACATTTTTATATAGTTTTATAAAGTCTACTGGAGTAATGTCAATTTCAAAGAAACCTAGCTTTGAGTAGGTTTTTTAGAACCATCTTTTTATGGTTATATAGCTCATAATAAGAATTACATTCTCTTAACATTCATATTGGGAAAGACTTAAGTCCCACAATGACTGGAGATAGTGCCGTATATAAAACGGGGGGGCAACTGTCCTCCTACAAGCTAGCTTTTATAGTCGAGTTAGTCCCAAACCACAAACTCTAATAGTTCCCACAGGGCATATAATAATTGGGGAATTAGGCTTCGATGAGAAAATTTAAACAGTTAAACAGAGACACAAAACAAGATGGCCAAGGCATGCTATAAATTTCCACCAACAAATTACAAAAAATTAGCAAGGCATGTAGCAAGCAGTTCTACCTACGTAAGTAGAAGACAATGTATGCAAACAGGTTCAATTACGATATAGATTGTGCACTGAGATATTTCACTAATTTAAACAATGTGTTATCAACATTTGAAGTTTTTTTTACCTTGTCTTCCATTATATTCATCATAAAATAGCCCTTGATCATCAGGTCCAGAGAAAGCAGCAGATTGCTCTTTATTGCTGATCACCCTTTGATTATCCAGAGGGTTTGAATCGTGGGCAATTTCATGCTTATTGCAGAAGGGAGCAATATCTTCAAAGCTGTCCTCATTCAAACTTAATTGTACCTCCAGTCGGCGCAAAGCTTGAGTAACTTCAAGCTCAGATGAGGTTCCTGATTCTGCATCGGTTCCATCCATGTGATCCATTTTATTGTTCAGAATGAATATATCAGACGTAACTTCTGTAGTTCCAGGACTGGAGAAACTCTGATTAGGTTCATATGAATCAACAAGTATGGATGTTGACCCTGGATTCTGATTAGAATAAGGGCTAGGACTCTGACTAAATGCAGAAGAGGAACTTGGTGACAATTGTGCGCCAGCTCCAGAACTGAGTCTTCCCTATAACATGAGTGCATACGTTAAAGCAATACTTGAACATGGGCTGCACAACAATGCCACTATGCACATGCTGAATAAAAGAATATGATCAAATAATTCCCATTTAAGATACCAAATGTGATTCTGAAGAAGATCTAAGAATATCATCATTTGAGAAAAGGAAAGAATTAGTGCATAAAGGCAATACCACAATGCAAATCTTCGGAATAATCACTGACTTTTCTTATATCAATTTCCCTTATCTAAGAAAGAATTAAATACCAAAGATTCGTAAGTAGGAAAATAGTTATCCAAAGCGCATTTGGTCTTAAAGTTAGGATATGGGAAGTGAGATGCAGTCCTCCATGTTGGTAAGTTCTGGTAGTTAAAGGAGCATAAAGGCATGCTCATAAACTTGGGAAATAGAAAAAGTTTCAGGAAGATAAGAAAATGCACGGAGAATGGCTTTAATTGATTGCACAGTAATTATTAAAGAGTCTAAGTTTCATGAACTATCAATATAAAGAATTTTACAACACCAATCAATTAGAAATAACCCGAGATGGTAATTACAAGGTAATTATTACAAAAAATCAACAATTTTTCTCATTCATGACAATCTATGATTAGATGATAATGTAAAAAACTTTTACACTATCTGATCATACAAATTAAATTCATTATTAAATGAACAAATGCCACTTTGGAAGCATAATTGTACATTTAAGAAAGTAGTTTGAAAATAGAAAATGAGAGAGGGAGTTAAAACACTGAAGTAATATTAATGGTAACCAAAAGAATCAAAGTACCTGTTAGGAACCTTCAAAAGAAGGTAAAATGCAGGAGAGAAATTGTATGGGCAGTCCCTCAAAACTGTATTAATTTCAGTAAACTTCCTAACACAGGTTTACAAAAGAAAATACTTCCTTTCACACAGGGCATTCCCTGTCACAAAACAACTATCTCCCACCCATCTACCACATATGAAAAGAATACATAGACTTCCTATGTAATAATCTTTCTCACCTCTTCCACCTCTTCACGTAACTGCTACCCAGTCGCCACTTACTTTCCACTGTCATTGTTCCTTATAGCAATGAACCGACACACTCTCACGGTTATACTACCAGAACTCAGGCAGCATTGCACACAAACTATTAGAATATTTCTTTCTTGTTATTATTATCAAAGACCGGGGTTTTTATAACCCCAAATAACAACAGATTTGATACAAATCAGCTAACAGAAAACTATTCTAAACAAAGGGTTATAACAT
>Ga0209389_1001147_pt1 | contig 18031 bp, 9 predicted proteins | sample CowpearedBW_FD_187526 | JGI IMG/M metagenome (GOLD analysis project Ga0209389, IMG submission 187526) | Root nodule microbial communities of legume samples collected from California, USA - Cow pea red BW (SPAdes) (version 2) | ecosystem: Host-associated > Plants > Roots > Nodule | place: USA...
AAATCAAATGAAAAATTAAAAAAAAAAAAAGTTTGTTACCTTTGGAGTACATACATTCAATTCTGAGAATTTTTGTTTTTGTGATCTCTTTCCAGCCAAGAAAGTATTCGAATTTGAGAAGAAAAATAGAATTTGCGCAGAAGGGTTTGTGATTGATCAGAGAAGGCATGAACACTTTTCCTTATCAATAAAAAAAAAAGGGGGGTTTTGGAAGAGAGAAAGAGAGAAAGAGAGAGAGGGAATGGCGGAAGAGAAGAGCGAAGGAGTGGAGAAAGAGACGATGAGTCCATGGGAGCAGCATGCGGCGGTTATCAACCTCCCTCGTTTCGACTACAACGCTCCCTCTTCTCTTCTTCGTAACTCCCACTCTGGATTTCTCATCACTTGCACTCTCAGTTCAGTTACTTTTCCTCTCTCTTCTTTTCTCATCCATTCCCTTTTCCTTTTCATTTGAGTCATTTTCTATTTCTCTTTGCAGAGCGAGAGAAGAGCGCAACAAAAGAAGCAATCGCCATCCTTCGTAAGGTCACTTTTACTTCTCTTTCTTCCTGAAAACAACCTCATAACATAACCATTCCTTTATTTTGTGAAAATTAGTGAAAATGGCTTCTTTACGGTCTCTCTCATTACCCATATATAATTGTTTCTTACAGTTCGTCGAGCCGGGTCATTTTGACTCTTCAAACAACCCTAATGAGAGTTGTATTTCCAAGAGACGGAAGCTGTGCACTGATGATGCTGGTGAGGAATGTTTGGATACCAAGGAAACTGAGTCTGCTACTGCTGACTCTGGAGATGGTATTCAGTTTATTTACTTCCTTTTTTGCAGTTTTGGGAGATGAATGTTGTTTGATAGGGTTTTCTTAAACAGCCAGCCACGGTCATTGTTTCTGGTGGCAGGTAAACTTTCAAGTGCTGTTAAAGCAGGACCAGACAGAGATGGTGTAACTGATCTTTCTTTGGTTAAGCTCACAAGGAATGGGTTGCTTCTCCTTACCTTTCCCAGTCACACACAACCTGACACTGTTAATATTGTCTCAAATATCATCCAAGCTTTGGAATCTGGGAATGGAAGTTTGTTGGCGTAAGTAAATTGGCTTATTTTTGTGTTACTAGTTAAATGTTTTTGTTTGTTTAGTGTTTTAGCATGGCAATGATGCTAGCTTAGTGTAAACTTGTTCTGTCCCCCATTGCCTTGCTATCAAAGGGAAAGATGGGGGAACTTTGAAATTTCAAGCCAGGGATGTTGGTCCAAGAGGGACCTGATTGATAGGAAAGTGGTAATGAAGTTGCAGAACTTGGTAACCAATCGACCATTTGTGAATCTGACCTACCGGTTTTTGCTCCCCTGTTCCTCTAGCTCCTACTCTTATGGGTTGGCTTTCTTGGAGTTCTTCCAAATAAGAATTCCTGCTGGTGATCTGTTTAGTTTGGTTTATACATTACATAGGAATATAAGGGGGAAAAACATCTCCAGCTTCAACTCAACCATCCTATGCAACTTTCTTGCTTTTTAAGAATTTCCTGGCATGAGTTTCAATATAGGCTATTCTTTAGTTGTGCATCCTTTATTCATTCTTTTTCATGTTTGCTATTTTGATTAAGGAAAAGGAAATAAATTGATATTTTACATACGTGTAAAGGAATCTTGAAGCTTTTTCTGCTGGCTTAGGCACTAGGTGAGGCTGTGTTTGGTAGAGACTTAATGCGGCTTGATAGATGCATTTGACCTGTAATCCTTAGACAGGCCCCTTGCTTAAGTGCTGTAATATTGTGTTGCCTCACTTGCTTGTTCCATTTCCAGTTTCAAAGCTATGAGTGAAATGAAGAAAAAATAGCATATGTAAGGTGTTGACTGAGATTCTCCGTTTGAATGAATGGAGAGCCAGACTGACGAGGAAGGGAACAAAAACTGGGATATGAGGAATTTTTAATCTGTGGAGATATTTGGTTGAAGGGGTTGGGGGAATGGATATTAGCAAGTATGTGTCTGTGGTGCATAGTGGTGGAGGGCGATATGGAACAGTAGGTGACAACATGTGGGTTAATGGGATGTGGGTATATATAGTGGAGTGGGGGAAAGGGAAGTTGTTGAGGAGGTGAACTTGGCTGAGGAGTTTTGCTTTGGTGAGGGTAGCATGGTTGCTGTGGAGGGAAACCGTGCTGGCTGGAATCCCACGTGCATAGTTGGATGAGGTGAAGGTTGGGGCTGGAATCCTTAAGCCACTCCTAAAATTTTGTTCTTATCAGTTTGTAATAGAACTTTCTGACTCGTGACTGATCAAAGGGATCGTGCACAGATGGCTCATGCGGATGCAAAGGCCTTTGAAACTTGATCTGATGGTGGAATCTAATTGTAAGGTATTAGACTTGAGTTTCATATTGGAAATATGGGATTGTTATTTGGGGTTTACAAGGCCCCAAACTGCTCAATTACAATGACTAGTTTTTATGTTGTGGTTCTACCAAGGTTCGTATCCGAAAGAAAACAATATAATCCCCTTTCCCTATAAAACTTTTTCTAGACAGATCTGAATAATATTCCTCTCTCCGGAAAACTGTCCCTCCTATTTGCTATACGCGGGTTTAGGTTTTGCAAAAGCAAACTAGTAGCCTATAAATTTGTTAGATTTGAACTATAACTTCAACTTTAAGAATAGTACAATTCTTTGTTATTTGTAAATTATTCTAAATTCATCCATTTTTGTTTTCTCAGCTGTTTGGCTGCCATCTCCTAATTTTCTGTTTGTTTCTGTTTATTGAACTTTCAAGTTCTAACAACCGTAGATTTAGCTTTAGAATGGCTGATATGTTGATTGATTGCAGATATGGACATGCAAATTCTACCTGTATTCTCTCTTTTTATTTCATACTTATTGAGTGGACATATGTAGGCTTGTGGATGTATACTATAAAAGCCCTTCTCTCTGACTTCTGTACCTTCCTTTTTTATCTGACAGTGAACATATTTTCTTCTGCAGTTGGTGCCATCGCATTTTCCCTATCCAGGCTACCTGCAGTTTAAACGAAAAAGAACTACAAGAAGTAGTATCAATGCTTGTTAAAAATTTTGTAGCTGCTAAACAGGACAAACTACAACGACCTCTGAAGGTCCAATCCAATATTGTCTTTTAACTGAAAATCAGCCATGCTATTCATAAGCTACATTGCTTGCCATTTTCATCAATTGAGATATACATGATCCCCTCCCTGCATTGTTGTCATTGTCCACGAAAGAAGAATCCAGATTTTAATTAAAATTTGAATATCAATAAACCTGATCTCAGATGGTGGACGAATATTTTTGTGCATGTAGCTTCTAAACATCCTTACCGGTGATGTGTCATTGACAACTGAAGCCAGAGCCAAGATTTTGATTTGATTGTCAACCAAGACTTGCACATTCTGCAGCTTTCTCAACTTTCTATAGAAAAAACATATTTATTACATTATACATAAATATAATCAAAAGCATGTTTGGATTTTACAAATGATGAAATATGAACACGGTATGATTTGTAAATGAATTGATTTCTTGAAACAAATATTAGTCTAAATAAGTTTTGGACAAGAATTTCTTTATGAATTAGTGGAGTAGTAGATATTCATGTTGAGATTTTCAGTTAAATTATATTTTGGTAAATTTCATTCCTTGGATCTGATGTACGTTACGTTACTTATCAATCTCACATGAAAACAATTACAAACTGCCATTAATCTCACATGAAAACAATTATAAACTGCCATTGCAGTTTGCTGTTGGGTTCAACCGAAGAGGAATTGAAGAAACTACATCTGCGAAGGAAAATTCAAAGGATTCTAAAGCATTTAGTTTGCTGGACCGTAATAAATGTTTTGGTGTGGTGGCGTCTGCAGTCAATCATGTTGTGGAAGATTCAGTAGTGGATCTCAGGTCTCCAGAGGTAAAAGACGTACTATTTGCCTTGAACTATTTATAGCTGTTGGTATTTTCCTTTATGCAGTTGGTATCTACATTTATGCATACTCTCAGCATTGATTAGCACTGGCATTGCAGCTCTCTGTGCTTGTTGAGTTGCTACCCCTTTCTGGAATACCCAATGGATCCAGAATAGTCGCTGTCTCTGTCCTCCCCAGCAACCTTGTTAGTACAAAGCCTCGACTATGCATCAAACCCTTGACTTCCAATACTAAGGAAGGCTCTGTAGCTCCATGAACACTCTTGTTAATCGTTTACTTTAGCCTCCGTGGACAATGTTGCTTTGTCAGGTTACACATCCTAGAAGCTATATCTATTGGATTTCGTATGACCCTGCAAATGGAAATGGAAAAAAACCAGCTACAAATAAGAACTAGCCTACCTTTCTGACTCTCCACAAGTAAAACCTGTAGTCACCCACTTTTTCTCCACTCGTTCCTTTTTTGTTGAGCTTAATATATCTTAGTATCTCAATATTAAATGTGATCTGTGAAATCAAGTTGAATGCGACCTTCGTACATGCCCAGCTTTATCCGCTACATTTCTTCGTATACTCTCTGGTTTCTGATGTTTTATATAGAACCCTTGCATTCTTTGTATGGAAAGTACTGCATTAAATTGAGATGTTTTTTTATGACAAAAGACTGTGGATTAGTTGGAACTGTACCATTTGTATGATGGATGTTTTCATTTTAATGGTTGCTTTTATGAAGAGTATTGCTATTTCCGTTTCGTGCAGATCGTTTTCGTACTCATTAAAAATGTCTTGTCAAGAATGTAAATGATGTATTCTAGCTCTAACCTTATTCTACGTGAATCCAAGAGCGAATCGTTCAGTAGATAGTGGTAAATTAAGTTGTAGAATTGGCTTATTCAACAAGTGAAGAGGTTTATATGAATTTTTAGGACAAAATATTTTAATTTGAACATCCATGACTGTATATATGTTAGTAGTCTTTTCATTACATTAAACTGAATTATGGAAAGGAGGGTGATAATTTCTATCAATATATTCTACGTTTTGTTTTGTTTTTATCAATTCTTTATATAGAATTACTTTTCTCATTACTGTTACTTAAGTGTAATCAATCTATATACATGTTTATAACACCTAAACTTTTTATATAAGCTAAAGTGGAATTTAGAAAATTTGAACTTTTAATGTCAGATCCTATTTTGTTATCATAACTTATTTATCATACATAACTTACACCTCAATTCAAAATATCCAATCTCTCATTTGTGGATTCAATGGTTATGATCATCAGAATTATTTTATATGGTTAACTAACTAAAAAGTGTTTAAAGGGCATCATGTTAAAAGCTAACAAAGTTATTACACATTTCATGATAAGAATTCGATTTCAGTACACCCACTAGTGCGTATTTTTCTTTTGCGTGTTTTCATGAAAAAAAGAATAATTACATTTTAAGCTGTCATTAAATGAAAGCTAACTACCAACCAGTGCGTATAATCTCATTATTTATCATTAACATAAAGGGATGTGCAATGAAACATGACAAGTCTATAAGTTAGATCCTCTCTAGCAGCTTCTTGTCAGATTCCTAAACAAAATAGCTTCTTCTTTTCATTTATGAAGTTTCTCACCCTTTCAATTTCTCCCAAACCATACCATTATGGAACAAACAACCAAAAATGGTACTTTTAGTCAAAATCCCAGCCACCCTTATCCAACCAAATTATGCTATTTCACAACCAAACCACATTTTTCTACGATGTTCATTACTTCAAATCTGTGCGATACCGGTACCTAGTACCTACAACTTAATGAATTCAAGTAATTCCAGATTATTTGAAGCTTCATTTGATGATTCATGATTTATTTTTTTCGTTTTTATTTATGAATGAGATGGTTGAAAATTTAACTCCTTGAATGAAAGAAGTGAATTTGAATTACACATGCTTCTGTTGGATATATTAAATACATATAGTTAACTTTATTTTTACATGAGATAAATATACAGATAAAACAAATAAAAAAAAAGTAAAAACCAAAATCATATTAAACTGAACTATACCTTACAAATGGAACTGAGCACTCAGTTGATTTCTAACCCTACATGTAGCTGGTGTGAGAAACTCCCAACTACACATTTTTATTAGCTACAGCTAGTAATTAACATTTTTACCCATTTTGTTTCAGACTTTTGACCTGACATCAAAATGTCAGTTTCAGACAGAGATGCAGTTAATTATCAAAATAACAGTAGAATTATGGAGATAGAGCAAAAGAATTTAACTATGTTGCCATGTAGCTCTCTACCTTTATCTCAGAGAATTAAATATTTTCACTGGCGGAAAGGGCACAACACTATTCATCAAGAATGATTTCCCACAAAACCAAATCATAGTAAACATGTGAATAAAAGACCATGGCTATGTGGACCTAGGACAATTCTCTTACGTTAAACAACTCTTCAAAGTTTAGATAAAGTATCTGTCTAACAATTAATATATACTTTTATTTCAACATAAATGGACCAGTGTGATTGCTTCATAAGATTTTCGATTTTCTTCTTATAATATATTATTCATACTTTAAATATGGCTTCCAAATATTATATTTACCTTGTAAAAGAAAAATATCATAAAGAATAATAGGCTTAATAGCATGTTTGGTCTAATGATTTAATGCTTTTTCTTTATTTATTTTTTACTTAACGTAATTCTTAAAAGGAGTTAAGTGTAATTTTTTCTTTAGATAAAAGTTGTCCTTTCCATATTTTTCTCTTAGGATTAAAGAATTATGGCATAAAAAGAGTATGTGATTATATTAGTATATATTGGTTCATCATTAATGTTTATCTGAGGGAATGTGTCATATTAAATTTTAAAAAAATATATAGAGTCAACATTGAGTAAAAAATAAATAAAGAAAAAAGTAAGTGTAAATATCGGAACTAAAAATACTATTAAGCTAAAATAATACGTGTTTTGTCTTATAAAATATTTGTATGGAATTTTGTTTTTAATTATTCTTTCACACTATTAACTAAATTATTATGGATGACTTCAAGATTTTTGTTTCCATGTGAAAATTACATAAATCCAGAATTTTACTTTATATTTTGAGTCTTCAAATTCATTGTTTTTATCTTGCTTTAAATGTTTTTTAAAATTATTTTATCTCTTTCATATATTTTAATATTCATCTAATTTACATAATGACTGTATTATTAACTTATAGATATTAAGAAGGAATTGATGGGATAGATTTTACTTAGAACGGCTATGCAATTAATTTAATCAAATTTCAAAATCGTTCAATACTGTTATGACATATTTTATCTTATTATTTCTAATTTCAAAAATTAAATGTTATGAAATGGAATAACACCTGTAAATAAGTTTTTATTTATTTATTTGATATATATCATTTATACTATATCAAATCTAAATTCAAATATCAAATATATAATCATAGAATTCCTCTAACTAGAAAAATAATACATAATTTCCCAAAAAAATTTAATATTTTACTGTTAAAACTCATTTGTATACATAGAAAAATACAAATAAGAAAAAAGCTTGTTTCTGTTGGTATTAATCTTTACAGTTATTTTAAGTATACATTACAACATATAAAGACAATTGTATAACTCATTAGAATCCAACCTTTGCAATGTTAAATTTTAGTAGCCAATAGTTGCAATACTTTAGTCCCAATTTTTCTTATACAGATACTCATGTTATGCACTGGTTATTCAACTAAAACCCCACCAAGTGGTGAAATTTTGTGAATCATGAGTTACATTATATATATATATATATATTAATAAAAATTTAAACAATTGTCATGATCAAAACTCTTCACATTTTTTTATGTTTTATACTCTATTCTCAAAAAATAAAAAAAAAAACTCATGAGAATTGATCTTTCTACAAATTTTCTGATATCAAAATTATAAAGGAAAAAGAAAGCATATTAATATTAGAATATAGTATGTTTGTGAGGTGACAGCATGTGTGGATTAATATAGAAAACTCAAGAAATGGATTGAAATAAATTAGCATGCAGATTGGAAAGGTACTGAGTGAGGATGGTAGAAAAAGAACAAAATTGTTAGTGAAGAGAATGAAAAAGAAAAAAAAAAAAGTAGAGTAGATTATGCCTATAATAGATTGATTTTACAATAGTGGAAGAAATCAATTGCCACATAGGGCTAAAGAAAGGTCCAAATTAATTGTTTCTTTCAGATTGGATGAAGAAGTAGTGCAGTCCTTGTAGTTGCTAAACCCTGCAGCAGGGTATGATGAGATTGTCTCACTGATCTCACTGCCTGAACATGAACCATTACTTCTCTGAGGTGAAGGATTTTGCAATGTAAGCGACAATGACAATTCATACGCTCCTACATCCTCAACTTCTGCCTCACCTGTCTCAGTCTTCACATCTACATTAATTCCTTTTCCACTCCTCTTTCCTTCATTTAATGTTGTCACCTATAAACACCACAACACACTGTCTCAGAAATCTCACTTCCTACAACAGAAGAAGAAACTTACTTTCATTTCATTCATTGAAAAAGTTTTAAATTTGAATCGACTGAAACCCTAAAAAACATTTTTTTATGGTTTGTATAATCAAACAAAAGTAGATACATTGATGTCTTTATCTTTGTTCTGATCCAGAGAGAGAGCAATTATAAGTTTTGGATTTTATGGAGAGGAAAGAAGTTGAGGTTAAGTCCTACTAGTGGGGTCTCTACCTTCAAAAGAAGTATCCGTATGGATGCAATAAAGGGCATAGATAAAATTTCCATTTGCAAAGTCAGAATTTCAATAATTTGGGAGGACCACTGAATGTGAAAAAACTCAGAATATAAATTAGAAGCCATGATGACCCTTTCGGCCACATTGCAGCCTATGATAAATTTTGGACAATCACAAGCACCCTCTCCTCTATTCCCACCACAATCTCAATTTCGTACAAAAGGGGACCAAAAACAATCTAACCACTCCACAACCCGATTAAATGTTACATAAAGTAATGTGTGTACCTCTGTGTTCAACAACACTTCACGTTTTCTTATTTTTACCCACACTTCATTTCCAACACTAATAATAATAAACAACAAAATCAAAACTAAAATACAGCTTTTAACGTCGCAAAATATTTAATAATCACACCAGTTTCTGCAAAAAAAAGCGTCTGGTTTGAAGCTCAGAACAAAGGTATTAGTTTAATAATATATTTTTCTATAAAAGACAGAGAAAGAAAAGGCACAGGCAGCTGAGAAATTAACCAACGGTTTCCCATTTAACACACAACGTGATCCCAAAAGCTGTGCATATTTGACAGACCAAACGTAAGATCACACTGCACAAAAGTGGAGTGCTTCCACCCTTTGGATTGGTCATCTCGGCATCCCAACAAGGAATAAAATTCAAGAACAAAACTTTCTTGCATTCCTTTAGGTTTCACAGCTATCTGTTAAAGTTTATCAGCATTTAATGCAGACTATAATTATGGAAGTAAAACTCCAATTAACCATGTATTATATATATATATATATATATATATATATATATGACAGTGCAACCCTAAAATAATATAAATTAAAAGCATATAACATAATAACACAGAAAAAGAAGAGATAAGAGAAATAAACCTGGAGAAAATCTGATTGTTGTTGGATAGGACATTGGAATGAAGTGAGGTTGGGAAAATGTGGTAACAGAGAGGAATGGGTTTGTGTCTGCCATGTTGAAGCCTTACAGAACTCCTTTATTCCCTTGTGCTCAGCCATGGGCTTCTGCAGATAATCATAAAAACAGTACGGATTTGGAACTGCATCACATAATCTTTGGCTGCATTGCAGACTCTCTGAGATGGAACTCCTCGTCTCGATTCTTGCTCTGAGTATAGAATCCAAACGAAAAGGAATTTTAAAAGAAGCAAAAAAGTAAAAGTTGCCTCAGAAAAGCAAAAGATCAAGGCAAGCGTAACACCACTCTCTCTTTTGCTTCTTTTTGCTTCTTTTGCTTCTCTCCCACACACACACACAAACACTTTTTTTTGACGTTTGAAAAGTCTGAAATTATTTCAGCTGAGAAAAGAGATGAATAAAGCTACATATGCTGACCTTTTTGGAGGGAGATTGCCGTGGCCGAAGAAGGAATCAGATTCTATTCCCATGGGTTTCGAACATGAGTACTCAACGCAAACATCATTCACTTCATCAACACACCCATCATCGTGCTCCTCAAAAGATTGGTTCCTATGTTGGGAGTGTGTCCTACCTGACAAATACACGTACCAAGTTACCAACACATTATCAAAAAAATCATAACATTTCTTTCATGTTAGCAATTAATGCCTTGTGCTTTCAACACATGCCAGCAACGAACCACCTTTGTTGTGTATGTATGAAGAATGCAGAAAAAATATATATATAAAGTCATGGATTTCATCAAAATGCCATTAGAGGAAGATTTAAAAGGACATTGACTCCTTCTTCTCCCTACACTGTTATGGTAAAGAAGAGATTAATAAATGTGCAACTCAGTTTCAAATTTCCCAACTTGTGTATAAGTGCGAGTTCATAGGTTATGTTTCTTAACTTCAAATATGTACCAAGAGAAGAAACAACAATCAGCATTCAATGCACAAAGCATGGTCTATAGTTCCCCACGTATTATGGCATGGATACGCGACAGAAATATATTGTTGAGGAACCATGATCGTCATAAGGAACAACAACTACTACATACAAAGATTAAGACTCTATCCTTGTTCATGTGCTTTGAAATAAAGAATGTTCAGTACCTTGTCTCCCCAAGTCGCCCCTCATGCTTCTGTACATCTGGTTTGTGCAAAGAGAGAAACCCAACATCAATAAATCAATAAACAACACCGAAAATGAAACATAACCATGCATCGCCAAAATTATTTTGACTGGTCAGAAAACCATGCTGTTCCAACGTTCCTAACCTGGAGATGACTCTTGACGTGTGAAATTGTGAGCCCTTTAACATCCATGAGCTGAAGAACGAGCTTAGGAGTAGCCTCTGAAAAGATAATCAAAAAAATTAGTAATTTGAAAATACAAAAACATGAGAAGTAAAAAATAAAAAAGAACTCCACTTACTTTGATGGCCTCCAAGGCTATCAATGGCGTGAACAAAGCAACGGTGCAGCTCGGGAGTCCACCTTAAACGAGGAACCTTTGACCTTATATATTGTCTCACAGCTCCTTCTCTTCCACAACTACCCATGTTGAGTTTGATCTTATGTAAAACCTTGGTCGAGTAAAAAAGAGGTTCACTTTCTTGTGTTTCTTCCTTGCCCACAACAAGAAGTGTAGTTTCTTTGGACCTCTCTCTCAGTGTTATATATCAGAGAGAGAGAGAGAAAAGAATGAGCTTTTTGCTCCCCACGCAAACAGAAAGCAGAGGGGGCAAAAGAGAGAGAGAGAGGAGGAATATCACGAGAGAAAATGAAAAGACGAAGAAGACATGTGTAAGAGCTCTGCAAATTCCTTAGGAGTCACACACACATACACTGATAATACCTGATATATACGGTGGTTGCTGTACCTTTAAGTTGCCAAGGAGCAATCAAATAAACTAAAAAATAAATAAAGGAAACAGAAACTACTACGAACTCAAAACTGAAATCCCCAAAAAGCAGAAAACTCAACACACTTTTTCTCAGATAAAAAATCACGAGGAGGCTTCTGATCTTGTTTGCACTGACCTTCCACGAAATGATTACACCTATGCAATTGCCAATATAATGGGTACTATCCACGGTGTTACAATTACTCAACTGCTTCTCTTTGACCTTTGCTTCTCTCTTTCTCTCTCTCACACCACTTTTTTCTCTCTCTACAAAGACTTACTCATTAGAATATGACCACTGCTACATACGCCAACGTCGTCATCATCACTGTGTAAGACCCCATGAAAATACTTTTCTTCTTTTTAGTTATTATTATTACTATTATACCTATTATACTATCCTTTCTGTGAATCAACATTGTGTGAATGCAAGATCATTATTGCACAACACAACTTCACAGATCTGCCCTTGTTCTATTCCTTCAAAGACCATTTTACCCTTTTTGTAGGCTCCACTCTCTTTCTAGCCCTAATCTAAACTTAGGTTACCTCTGTGCCAAGCAATAAACTGTCTGTAATGCCATTTGGACGTGCATGGGAAATAGTACACCAATATTATTATTATTATAACACTTTTTTTCATATTTATTCTACTTTTTCACCCTCTTCTGCCATGAAATTGTCAACTTCACCATTTATCCATTTTATTTCAAACTCTAAACAACTGCATGAGAACTTTTTACATATTTTTCTGAGGTGAATATAAGCATGTTATGGTTTTGTTAACTGTTGTTTTGACATGAAAAATAAAATGTGTCTGTTTTTCCACATCAAAGCATGTTTTTTTAAGGCTCCACGTGGTTGGGAGGAAGAAGAGTCAGAGGAAATAAAAATAAAAATAAAAATTGAAAATGTGTTTTTAATTAGTTAAAAATATAGAAAATTATATGAAGAATATCTGAACACCTAAATTTGAAGAAGGACTTATGAATTATTGACTAGACATTTCGGTTAAGGTCCTAGGGAATATCTTTCATGTCAAGAAAAAATAAGAGAGAAAAAAACGAAGTCAAAGAAAGACACATTAAGATTTATATGAAGTGATTAAGGTGAGTGGAACAAATGAGAAAGATAACATAAAACAAATAATTACAAAAAAAGGCAAAGCAGCACAGTGATGAGATGCGTACGAAATTTGGCATCCCAAGTAGACACCAAAATAAATCAGATGGTGGCACCTCGAAATCACCCCATCGTAAATCAACGGCTGGGATCGTTGGAAGGATCTTTACGTCAACGTGATGAATTCCGTATGTGGAATTTCAACTCTGAACTATTGTCAATCTACACAGCTGGGATGTGCCATCAAAATCAATCAATCAACTCTCTTTACTATATATTCTCAATATTTATATTCTATCATTTGCAATAATATTATAATAATTCATTTACAACTCTTATTATCAAAACTTATAAAACTTATTAAATTTTACAATATTCAAACAATTTATTTCATGTTTACTCTATTTTTCAAGAAAGAGAACTCTCTGGAAAGAAACCTGAGTGAAATAATCATTTTTTTTTTGTTCAACTAGTTATTGAACATGATGGATGTTTATAAAATATTTTGGAATGTCAAAGTAGATGCATACTTATTTTAGTAGTGTCAAATATATATTAAAATTAAAAAATATATTTATATACTAGATATATAAACAAAAATTGAGGTCAAGATCTCTCGATAAACCTTCTAAATTTCACCACTGAAAATAATATTACAATGTTATACTGAATTTATTTTATTTAGAATAAAAATTATACATTTTAGAGAACTAATTAACTTTTTATTACAAATTGGTTCATTTTTTAAACACCAGACTCGTTTAATTATATATGTTAAAAAATAGTCAATCATCCTTATTACTGGTCAATCAATATCATTATTCAAATTTTATTAATATATTATTATAAATTTTAATACATTTTATCAACGCATTAATAAAGTAATTTTTTCTTTTACGGTTTTTACCGGGAAGACATCTACGAGATGTTTTTTTGGATTTTTTTTTCGTTTTTCTTTCTTTTTCTTTTTTTTATATGGTTTGGGAAATTCTATTATCTTTTGTTATTGTTCATAAAAAAATAAATTATATATAATAACATTGATAAAAATAAGAGTATATTAAATTATATTTATAACTCCTCTCATTATAAACAAATATTTATTTTATAAAAGTTTTACTAAAATAATGACTATATATCTTATATTTTTAAAACATATTCTATTACCTAATTGAATTAAAAATTAATATCAAAAACTTAAAATTCATGTTTAATTTGGTAAACACTAAATTAAGATAATATATAGGCACAAGAAATAAGATAATAAATTGATTAATCTTTTACTAAATTAATAAAAAAAAATTGCCATCTTTAATTATTTTTATTAAAATTATTTCAACAAATTATTTTAAAATGATATTTATTAAGATGTGTGAAACAAACCTTAACCAACCATTCTTATGAAAAATAACAAATTAAGCTTAATAAATTCAATTCCATGATTATTGTGTTAAAGTTGTCTAAATATATAAAATTAAAACATCACTGACTAAATAAATAAATGTTTGAATATTTGAACTATATATAATTCGAATTAAAAGCTCGTGAAATAGTTATGTTTTATATCATCGGATAAGACTCATAGTTTTAAAATTTTATAATTATGAAAAATAAAAAATATATATGAATGATTTTTAGATATTTAGAATATATATATATATATATATATATATATATATATATATATATATATAACTATTTTACAAACATATAAACGTGAACTATAAAAAAAATGTATTAAACTCAATAAGTTTGGACTCCTTTTACGTTTTCTTTTTTCACACCTCACCTTTGAATAAAAAATATAATAAAGCATACAAATAATTATAATTTTAAGTAAAATTCAATTAATCTTCAGAATCAAGGTCAAAATAAGTAATAATATTTGGATCGTACTGAAATTTAGTTAAATATTGAGTTGGATTAATATAACTTGACCCCTCCTTAGGTCTCGTGAGGTCATTGTATGGTAGGTCCTATTAGTTGGTCTGAAAAAACAAAATTCCATTTTATACATGTTTTTGTATTTTAGTGAGTGTTTGTTAGTTATATATTCATAAATTTGTTAACTATTATAACATGTTTCATTGAAATAAATAGTTCAAGTTCAAAAACTAAGAATGTCATGGGAATGTTTGCCAGTTAATAATAAATAAAAGTAACTAAATAATAAATGTCATATTTTTTATTATTTTGTTATGGGCCGATAATATGTCTTATAATATATTTCAATAATCTTTTGATAATAAATATTTTAAGTAGATAGATTATACATACACATTAAAAAACATATACACATGACACCTCTATTTAAACATATCAAAACATTTGTTCTAATTTATTTCAAACTCCTAAAATCAAGATTTTAATGCAAATTTGGTAACTTTCAAACCATAATATATTTAGAAAGTAAAATAACCTATCAGCTCAAAATCAATAACTTACTTGATATCTTACTAAAAGAAAATTATTAAATAATGATTAATTTAGAGAACAAAAATAAATAATCACTGCATTAATTATATTATATATCATTTTATAAACTATAAATAAAAATGAGTACTATCATACATAATCTGTAATATTAATAAAAATATTATGATTGATTTGTAAGTTAAAAATTTAAATTGATTTTTAATATTAATTATACAAATTTTAACTATTTAATATTATTAGATTTTAAATTAATGTTTAACTAATTAGAGAGGTTGATGAAATGGATGTTATCATCATGACACAAATTAGGCAAATTAATGATTTGGAGGAGTCACTGAAGGTTGCTGAGAAAAGGCTGCAATAATTAGTATTAGGATTCACGTGTTATTGTGTGTAATATTTTAAAGTCCAATATGGAAAATTGAATAAAGAGCGCAACTGCGATCCAATGATGAAATGACAAGTATTAGTTGTTTCCTCTGCAAATCCGACGAACTTAAGAAAGACGAATATGAAGAAATTTTCTTAATTGCAAAATTTCCTCTTAATTGAAAAATTAACTTTAATTACCACACCTACACAATATACGTAAGACACCCTACTACAAACCGTGTTACATGTACAATGCTCCGTTAATGATTTAAACGACGTTACAGAAAATGACCAAATAAAACACAAATTGCGAAAATGATGACCATTTTAAACATTCGATAAAAATGAGGATTATCTTAAACATTTTGTCAAAATGAAGATCATCTGCAATAAACACTACGAAAATGAAAACTAAAAAAGTATTTAAATTTATGAGAAAATGTGTTAAAAAAATTATATTATTTAAAAATAAGATAATTTAGAATGAATGAATTGATTGTAAGATTTAGAATTTTTTTAAAAAAAGAAAAAGTTGGAGGGAGAATTTGAAGAAGTAAAGGATTTGAATGTGATATTTAATTGGGGCAGAGAGGGAGCAGGTGAGCATAATAAGAGAGGAAAGGAAAGAAACAAAATGGCATTCTCAGCTAATCAGAAGGAATTGTTCTAAAAGATGGCAGAAAGTGCAGATTGAGAGAGAGAGAGAGAATTAAGAAACTCTCTCTGACTCTGTCAGAACTCTTATAATGATGGAAATGGCAGAAGCTAAAGGAAGAGAATGCTGCAAATTCCTGCGAAAATGGAATGATGGGTTATGGAACACTCCAAACACCATTTAATTTCTTCTTACTCTCTCTCTCTCTCTTTCCCTCTCACTGTCCAAGATAAGATAACACTCTTCTTTTCTTCTCTATTTTGCTTCCATTTCACCAACCAAACAAATTTAATTTATCAAATTACAGGGATCGATCGCAAATAAATTTCATTAATTACGAGGATTCATTTGAAAATATGTGGAGTGTGGAGTGGAAAACAACAGGGCCTCAAGGGGGTGGCCTCGAGGCCGCCGGTAACCTTTGGCGTGAGCAGGCAAACGGTAATGTGCCTCGGCACATGTGCCAACTCTATTCCCTTTCTTTCTTCATATAATCCAAATTTTAATAAATACTATATTACAACCACACGTACAACCAAAATTAGATATTATTTTCATTAATCATCACTATCGATAATAGCACAAATGAAAATATAAAAAAAAAATATTAATTCTTAGACATGTAATTTTCATTCAAACAAGTGTGAGGCCTAGTGTTGTTTATCTTTCTCCTCATCTCGTTACTTTCTATTATTATTTTATTTTTTACTTCAAACTTATAAAAAAATCACCTTCTCTCTTATTTATTCTCCTCTTGATAGAAGATTAGAAAACTATAACATAGTTACAGAAATCTTAGTTTATAGTTATAGTATATCATTGCAATTTCAAATTAATGAAAAAGTATTCTATTCAGATTACAATTTACATGTGTCTAATGGGAAAATTGATAAAAAAAATTTGGAACTATAAGTAATATATTTAAACCGAGTATAATTTTAATGCGATGATATTAGTGTTTATTCTTTACGGATTACAAGGTAAAATAAATGATTTTTTCTTACATTATCACTTTTATCTTACATGTCTGTATGAAATAATTACGTTCTTATTAATCTAAAACAACACAAACTCATAATTCTCCTCCGTCACTAGTTATATCATTTATTACAATATCTACTATTTTTTAAATTATGAATATTGATGTAATGAAAGTGTAACAGAATTAGATAGATTTTATTTTAATAAATTGTAACATTTTTCAAATAAAATCGTATTGATGAGATAAAGATATAGGCCTTGTAAAACTTCTTCAATAAAATATACTAACATAACATAAAATAACATCTGAGTTATTATAAGAATAAAAAATTACTATTTTCTGAAAAATATATATTCTTAACAACAATCAAATAAAATACTGATTTGAAAATATTTTTAAGACATTTGGATTGAACCAAAAATATAAAAAAAGAAAAGAAAAAGAAAAAGAAAGAAGAGAAGCAATGTAACAGAATAAAATCCACATTAGCTATTTAAAACATCATGTGGTGATTCCTTCCTAATAATTATAATAAAGTGTAAATGAGACCTTTTTGTTAGCACTAAAAATTTAATATGTAAAAAGAAAAATATTTAAAATTATACGATTAGAATAATTATTATCATTCAAAACTATATATGTACACACCATTGTGACTGTAATTATTGATACTCGTGGAAGAATGTGAGCTTAACAAAATGAGGTGAAATGGATAGTTAATAGGTTTAAGTTTTTTTACTTTTCTCGTCAGAAAGTAAGAAAAAAGGTATCACTAGTAAGATAAAAATGGTGACTCAAATATAAACACAATCTCTATTATTTTTCTAAATTCTTCAAGACCCTGTCACCATTTCTTTTTGTTTCTCTGTGGAAATTGACTTGTAAGCTAGTAAAAAAAGGTTCGAAGTTTTTTTTTTTTTT
>Ga0209389_1001148_pt1 | contig 18029 bp, 10 predicted proteins | sample CowpearedBW_FD_187526 | JGI IMG/M metagenome (GOLD analysis project Ga0209389, IMG submission 187526) | Root nodule microbial communities of legume samples collected from California, USA - Cow pea red BW (SPAdes) (version 2) | ecosystem: Host-associated > Plants > Roots > Nodule | place: USA...
ATATTTGTATTTTCAAATAGTGTATATATTATTTATAGCATATAATTTAAATTATATAATAATTTTTAATAAAAAAGTATCATGTTTATGAATTAAAGTAGATATATTTTTAATTATATCATAATTTATGTAAAGAAAGAGAGTTCATATTTGTGCAAAATATAAAAAAGTTGAATTAAATTATTGCAAAAAAATTTGAAAAATAATAATTTACCTTATTTTTATTTTATTAGCCTTACCGTCAAACTTACATATAAATATAGTCTTATTTTGTGAAGCATCGATAATTTAGTTTATGTATGCGTGTCTGACACATTTGTTTCTGATATTGCAGGATATTTTGCGGATATTTATCAATGAGTACCTAATTTATAAAATAGTAGTATTTTTATGATGACAATAATTTATAATTTTTATGTTGATAACTTTAGTACATATGATTTTAATTTGGATTCATACGATAACAATCATATATTTATCGTATTTTTAAGAATTATTGTACACTTTTCAATATGCATATATCACGTAACGTATCTTATTATTTTTAAAATAAATGTATCTACATATTGGATACATGTTATATTTTATACATGTATCATATTCGTGCATCATAATTTTTATTTGATAATATTTATAAAATAAATCCTTAATTAAGTTATTTTTCTAATACACATCACATGTGTATTGATTGATGATGTACGTTCTACGGCTAATTTGTGTGATTTACATTATAATACTTTAGTTTACTTATTGTTAAACAAATTCTTCTTATTCTTTGAAATTGAAAAATTATTTACTCATTTCTACTTTCCTACATTTCATTGAATGAAGTTCAACTTGCATTGTGTTTTGGATTCTCTGGAGTTTGCAATTGTCATTTTTGTGATGCTTATTTTGGTGCATGGTGATTGTTTCTCAACAACCATTTCTCAACAAGTGTACTGGTACGTAGTAGTATTAACAAGTGTCATATCTACAAGGATTTAGCAAGTATATTGGTAGTTTGATTTTTAAGTTTTTAGTTTGTGATAAAGAGTGTAAATAAAAATAGATAGTAGTTATTAGATAGATTGAGTGGAGTAGGGGCCATGAATTGATTTCATCTCATCTTCTTCTACTACACCACTACCATCTTGTCTACTAATTATGCAAATCATTCAATGTCCTGGGAGTACTCTTTTTATGTAGATTTAGGTTCATCCTTGATACACTAGAACTAAGGACTTCAAACCTAATGTGATTCCTCAACTCCTAGTAGAATGAATCCTTGCTTTAATGTGTTGGACTCTTTCCTCTAGCATCCCCTTTGGCTACTTAAATAAGCACTAGTACATGTATGATGATTTGATTAGACCATAGTTTGAGACTAGTTTTCCAACTCAATCTAAACCAGTTAAATAAATGAGTGATCGAGTCATCATTAAGCATAAATCAAACCACAAAAAATTGAATGAAAGCAAAGATAAATATCCAAGAAGTAGGAATATATAGAATCAGGATTGATTATATCAAATTTGGACATGAGGGAGTTCAACTACTCATAGAATATTACAATTCCCCGCAAAATCTACACATAAGATTTACGCTAAAAGCACCTCTATCGTGCCTCACATATTATATTCCATACTACTGCTACGTTTTTCAGCCTCTGCTCAATGCCTCTAATGAAGACCCTAGGTCTTTGTTTATAGAAATTTTTGGGCAGTGCTCAGCCCAATTTTTGGTGATCAACCATAGAGGTTACGTCATAAGTGGGTTTCCTTCTCAACTTAGCCCTTTGTCCTAGTGCTTAGCACGTGGCCTTTCCTTCTTGGAAGGGTTTTCTTGGTTGTTTAGTCTCATGGATTTAGGCTTCAGGTTTCCTTATTAAGAGGGTTTCCTCACGAGGCTTAGCTCCATTTATTGTGCTCAACTAGAAAGTCAAAAGATGTTGTCTTGTTTTTCTTCTTCCATGGCTCAGCTCCAGTACTATGGCTTAATTGCATACTTGATATTTACTTTTATATTCATTACAAAACAACAAAATATCATTATAATTCATAAAACTCAAATTCTAAATACCTCATTCTATATCTTAAGCTAAGGAGATTTGTTTTATACACAAATAACACCATTTGATACATGATATGTATATATTTCAGATGAAAAATTTACTTATTCTTGACACTTATCAGTGCACACTAAGATATATTTTAATTTCTTTTATTAACATGTGAAACTTAAATGTAAATTTCTTGCTCTCTATAGTGATTCTTTAATTTTGTTTTGCATTACAGTTTTTTTCATTCCATTGATGGTATTGATAAAGTCTATTAAATATGTTGATGAAATATTGTGTCAAGCAAGAAAGAAAAGGAAGCCTATGCACATCCATCACACAAGAATTTTAGTTGATGAAGATGAATCCCTTATCACATGTGAAAATTACATCTATGCATTAGAAAAAATAATGTATTTAACACTTAAGAATGACAAATTTAAAGTGTATTTCAACCATAACCTGTTGGCAAAAGAAGAAAGCCTAGAGATTTTGAATAATGACCAAGCAAGATTGAAGACAAGCTTTTAAATGTTAAAATTTATCTTGTAAAATAAGTTAACCGTTGTTGTAAAATAATTTTAATTAAATTAAAATCAGCAATATAAATTTCATCTTTCTAGGTTCTCTCATTTTTGGAAAATCCACAATGATAATCGATTATCACTAATGATAATCGATTATTTGTGCAAACTTTTATTTTTCGAAAACATACTGGAATAATCGATTATCTCCCAGAATAATCAATTATTCTGTTCAAATCTTGTTTTCAGAAAACCTGCTGGAATAATCGATTATCATAAGTGATAATCGATTATCTTTGGCAATTGGAACATGTCTGTTCAATTTTTTAACCTAATTTTCGAAACCCCTATTTAAAGAACTGCAGTTCAACTTCGAATTTTCCTTTTTGAGAGCCAGAGTCTTATTGTTGTGTTTGCAAAGACGTTATTTGAGTGTTCTTAAAAGTGCTTTGAAAAACCTAGTGTGGGTAGAACGATAACTTTTTCTAAGAGGGTTTCTAGAAGATTGAGTGTTGTTGTTGTTGCTAGGAAAACTAGGTCAAGGTCTCTGTGTGATTTAGAGAAAGTTACTTTCATCTCTTGTCTCCTCAACAGAGGTGTTTTCTTTTCCCTATTATCTTGATTATTTGATTGTAGTTTGTTATTATTATTGATTGAGTTAATCTCTTTGTTTTAAAGAGATTAACAACTGGATGTAGGATCTTTTGTTTTGAACCAGTATAAATACTTGTGTCAAATCTTGTTCCCTATCTCTTTATTGTATCTACCATTGCATTTAAAAGAACTAATATTAAATTAAATGGTAAAATTTCAGAGAAAATTTTAATATTAAAACCAATTCACCCCCTCTTTGTTTTTGTCCAAAAGTTAATCATTCGCTGCACGATTTCTTCATAACCATTATATTATACAAGTGCAACCAAATAATGTAATTAAAAACTGGACCTTATTACTGACATACCTCTCAAAGATCACAAAATTTTCAAGTGATGTATTATTAAATGTTCATTGAATTGGAAAAGTTATTTACTTCTTTCTACTTTGCTACATTTCATTGAATGAAGTTTCAGATATTCAAGGTATTAAAGAAGACCAAAAGCTTCCAAATATCAATACAGGACATTTAATTTACATGGCTCACTTTAAACTTGTGGCAGAGAAACTAAAACCAATTACAATACAAAAAATATAAGAGAAAAAAATAATGTTTATCAAACTTAATATATTACCTGTTAACTTCATTGAAAATGAGGTTTTGGATTTTCTAATGTCACGAACCATAATATGTAATAACCCTCACATGACATCCCAATTATTTTTCTTACTTAGACTATCTTTTGCCAAAGTGAGTGAAATATTTAGTAGGAAAAAAATTTGAATGAGGTGAACACACAAATATAATGGACCGTTAGTCTTTTACTGGAAAGTTAAATTTGAAACCGTAAAACACAACAGAAGGCACCACATATCGCTATTGCCAGACTATTGTGACATACCTTCTTTGGTTTGCCGATGATTGTGTAAATTATAACCGGTGGCGGACCTATGTGTACTTAAGGATAGACAAGCGCACCCCCTGATTTTGTTAAAATTATTACTTAATATCTGAAGAAAAAAAAATTAGTTCGCTACCCGATCTTATATATTTGCCCCCTTTAATTTTGTTACCCTTAATTCTTTACTTTTACTTTAAAAGATTACTGGATTGAGATCCAAATCATTTCTAATTGCTCCACTCACTTAGGATCTTAGATTCGTCACTAACTACAACGGTGGTTCGAGAAAAGATTGGATATATGTTGATTTCATCTTCTGCATTCTTATTTAGATAGTTTCAACGAATTCAAGTTTGAGTTTATAGTAAGCCTATCTTGTATATGCATGTATTTATGTGTACAATTAATTGAGAAGAAAGCTCACTTTCACTATTTTCAATGGCCTAGAAAGTGACATTAATCACACTTTTTTTCTTTTTCATCCTCCTCTTGTAAAAACATAAACAAATAAAGATAAACACAAATTAGTTTTCCTTACCTAGATTGTTAATTCAACTTTAACACTTCATACTTTACTGTTTTGCTAACTGGTTCTACGCTTAATCTTTCAAAAACTCATTATTTTTCTCTCTTTTATTTTATCGACATCTAAATGACACTGTCTCAAAAAATATAACTTACCCCAAAGTTTCAGCACTAATAAAAACCCTAATCAATACCACAAGCCTTATTTCACAATCATTGCTCTTCTTAAAGTCCAAAGAAACAAGTCCAAATTCATTAATCTTCCAAATTTAATTTTAAAAATGTCTAAAATAAAGCATTGCTAGTGAAAGTTAAACACAATATGTGTCATATGTTATCCAACTACTCTACCTAACTAAACTATATAACTTGTTTAATCGTTGTACTTATTTTAAAATTTATAATTTAAAATTAACTAATAATTTTTGTTATTTTAATAAATTAAAATTTTCTAAAATCTTAGATATGACTTCAAAACCTATTTGTTGTATTGTTGACCACTGTACTTCAGGGTTTACTATCACTCTTTTCATAACAAAAATAAAAATTAATTTTCGCGTATTGGTGTTGGAAAAATATGTAGTCATGTGTCTTAATGTGCACGAATCACTACACGATAAAATAATTGAAATGATATTATAACAACTAGTTTTTGACAACTTTGTTTACAACCTAACGTGACTACTAATTATGTAATTCATTTTTTATTTTTTCAAATTTCCATGGTGGTAAGCGGGAGGCACAAAGGATTTGAGTTGTTTCTTTGAAGAAAGCGGGAGGCTGAAAGCACAAGCACTTTCTTTGAATCTCTTCATCGTCTTCAACCTCTCTTCTTTGTCTTCAACATGTTTTCATCGTCTTCAACCCTTTTTGTTCTTCAAAACCCTCTTCAATGTAGGGTTGATTTTTCGTTTCAAATGTAGGGTAAAGGATATGGTTAAGTAACTATTTTATTTATTTTTTTGTTCTTCAAACCCCTAAAATGATGCCATTGACATTTATTCTTCAATTAACTCAGTTAACTAAGTCACTACAGGGCTGAATTTGTTTTTGTTTTTTGGTCCTTGTTGGCCCTTTTGTGGATGCCTCTAAATCAAATTATGCCATTGAATGTAAATATGTTTTTTTTTCTCCATTGCGTCTTTGTTGTTTTCGTGAAGTGTGAAGAGTTCAGTTGATTATTTTTCATTGCAATGAGTGGTAAACATAAACGGAATTCATCAGTGGAAAAGGTGGAGAAGAAGATCAGTAAACATAAATCATCAGTGGACAAAGAGGTTAGCCAATGTTAACGTTGTAGTAATGAATTTGTTTTTTGTGTCATGTATTGTACCTTATTTTGAATTGGTGTTTATGTGTTTCATGGTATTGTAGGTTAGAACTGAACATCAATGTCAAACAAAATACATTGTTGAAGTTAATAATGTATTGACACCCACACATCGTTCTAAGGTTGATGTCACACCTTTTAGATGGTGCTTGAACGTGGGAAAGGAGTTGAATATAAGTTGTCCATTGACAAGAGAAGTTCTTCATCCATGGGTTCCACATGGGAATTCATTAAAATTAGGTCAACACTTGGTAAATATTTTGTAGTATTAATGAAATTTGCGTCATTCATGATCTTCTTAAATTAAAACACATACAGGAACTAAATGAATCCAATATTAGTATTATGTGCTTACTGATATTCACATTACAATTCTATGTTAATAATACATAAGTAGTGATCATTTTCAATGGCTAATTCATTTAGTAACCTATAAACCTAAAGTGAATAGGTTTGTAGTTTATTGGAAAAGCATGCCTCTTTACATTGTGTTATTACAAAAACTTTACCCAATATTACATAGGATTTTCATGTAAATGGTGTGTAGTACCTTTTATTAACACATTATTTGTTCATGACAGGAAGAGCTTCCACAATTTCGATAGGGCTATATTTGTGAATAGGTTCTTGACCCTAAAAACATTCATAACGATATTAATGTTCATAAATATGATTCAACACTTTTGTTTTCCAAACATGAGAATGAAGTTCATTTATATTTTACTTATAGGAAGTAAATATATTAACATGGAATATTTATATGTAACATTTGTAGTTCAATGACAACAGTTTTATGGCAAATTGGAATCGTCCTATATGTTTAATATACTGGGATGATTTTAACCTTGTTGTGTTTCCAATTTTGTTGGTAGGGCACTTTTTTATCCCTTTTAATGTTTACAACATTCTATTCATTGAGTTATGATTTCATTCATTATTAGTTTCACACAAGTTGTGTTTAAAACACACCCAGAATCTAAATGAATCCATTATCATTATTATGTGGTAGGTTAAAATTTGATAAGTGTTAACCTAGAGTATTTGATTTGCACTTTTTAAAGAACATGGTAGGCATATGTGTCTTTCTTCAAAAAGAGTATAAAGTCATTCATTACTTTGCAATTGAAAATTGGCTATGAAGTTTGCCCAGCCACACTCAAAATCAGAAGCAGAAGATGACTCGTATGCCAAAAGCTTCAAATCATGCTTAATATCCTTGAATTTCGAAAACCTAAGTAATTTTTCTGGTGCTTTCTTCTTAATGTGCCAAAGGCACCATAGATGTTGGGTGTTGGGGAAGACAATACCAATTGCATTTTTCATGGCTTTGCATTGGTCAATGATAATGCCTCCTCAAACCCTATTGCGCATGAATCTCAACTAAGAACGAAAAATCCATACAACTTTTTTTAGTATCTTCTAAAGATAACAGCCTACACCCCAATAGGATTTATTGTCCATGATATTTAACACCCACAAAAGGTGTAAAAGGCATGTTCTACTTATTGGTTAGATATGTCGTATTGAATGACCCAACATCCTCAAAATCAACACAAGTTGCTCAACTCCTAGTATCGACCTAAAAGACATTAGTTATTCGAATATATGAATCTGAGTCAATTTCATTCAAGAAATATTTGTTCAATTATATCATTCGTGAGAAGTGCTCCAACAATGCTTGCCCATTGCCATCCTTACCAAAGGTACACCTTTGTTGACTAGTATAGTTCCTCGCGTCTCGCTCCACAAATTCTAAGTTTTCAAAACCCCTAACATCACATACTAATGATCTAAAACTCTTATTTAAACAAACACTTGTTTCATCATTAAGCTAAAGGGTTCTCTTGAATTGCTAATTCAACCTTTTATTTCCCTGGATTAAGCTTGACTTAGTAAGACTAATGTCATGATTATGTTCACGTACTACAAGGGTTATCATCCATGTTTGTTGCTTTTTAATCATTGTGATAGATGTGGGACATCCTTTCTTTAAGCGGGGTGTGTCTTCATTTTTGATGAGATTGATGAAACATATTTTCCTTCCTGAGAACAAACTAATTTTAAATAACTCAAGTGGTTCTCATTGTCTTTTTTTTATGTTCATATTCTGACCCCAAAACAAGATTTCACAACATGCTTTCTATAAAATCTCTTCACTTCAGCTACATTATCAAAGTACATTCCAACAGTGGGACAAGGAACTTCGTCACACTGCATATCAACATTGGTTGTGCCAACACTAACCTCATGATCACAAGTACCAATACCCACATCTTCATTTAGTAAAGAAATGTCATTCAATCTTATTACGTTGATCTCTTCTAAGTTTTTCATCTACTTGAAAATATACAACATCATAAGGAAAAATTTTCAATTTAATCAATGTAGTTTTATATAAAGGATTTGAAATGTTATAAGTTTGACGAACAACCTTAATATTTGATATTGAAAAACCCAAATTTCAATAATTTGTTTATGGGCCATGATTGTGCAATTTGTCAATTTAACAACATGTTAAATTAAAAGAATACGAACAACTAAATCAATCCATTAGCAAACCTATGTGCTTACTCAAAAGTAAAAAAACAAAATGCAAACATAGCTTATATGATCTGCACATAAGAAGTTTGTCTTAAGAAAAGATGACCAGGAAGCATTTTCACCTGTTGGGTTATAATGATTGTAGTTTACAACTTAAGTTATGAACTATTTTAAGTGATATTAACTTCATTTTTGTAGTCCTTGAATAGAAATGATACTTTATTGATCCACTATCAACAACATGCGTTAAGTATAATACAAATAACTACTAACCCAATATATAAGTTCTGCACATGGAATTAAACCTCTTACCAAAGCACACTGAGTCTTAAGTCTAATATTTTTTAGTATGGATGAAATTACCTTCATTGATGAACATGTTAAATTAAAAGGACAAGAACAAAATGAATCCATTGGCAAACATATGTGGTTACTGAAAAGACCTATTTGATATTCAAAACCCCAAATTTCATTAATTTGTTTGTGGACTATGAGTGTGCAATGTGTCCATAAAATGTGGGTGTACCTAGTAGTAAGTGAAAGCATTAACTTCTCCTTCTACCTCGCCAATGGATGTTCATCGCACTACTTGAAGATAAATGCAACATTGAAAGCTTTAGCGGATGTGCACACTTTTCGTATAGCATACATTGAAAAACCTCATATAGGGTGGTAGGAGGTATTCAATGGCTGTTGTCTATATGGTGGGTGATAGAGCGAACGTGTATCATCCAATGTAATAGGAGACAACTTTTGGGGGGAAAACTTGACGTGACCAATAATCACTTGACATTTATCCCACAAGGTAGGACTCTTATACGAAGCTTCATAGGTTTAATTCAACATGCAATTCATTTTCTTTTACGTTGTCGAATGACTATGATTACCTTCTTTATTTGTATGAACCAAAGAACCAAAGGTAGCTAGAAAAAATGGAACCCTAAGAGGCACCTGACATTGATGAGTCAGACTTTTATGCTATACTATTGAAAAATATTGTCACTTTTATGCCCAATCCACACACTTGGTACATGAACATTACAATATGGAATATTGTAAAGGTATGCTATTGGTATAACATCGTATTTATTTTTTGTGGTTTGAATCATTGTTATACTTTAACACAACCATATGTCATGGAAAATATGTAGGTCTTAAAACATGACATAACTACTCATATTAATGAAGAAGTTAAAGCTTCCCTTCTCATTGTGCGATTGAAGTTAGGTGTGAAAGCATATGTGGAGACCAATGTGGAGGCCAATGTGGAGACCAATGTAGACGTCAAGGTGAAGACCAATGTTGACAACAATGTGGAGCCAAATCAAGAGACCAATGAGGAGACCATTGAGGACAATAGTGATGAGGACACAATCATGGAGAATACCATTGACGAAATGATGAAGAGGATGGTTGATCAATCCAACAAATTGCCATGTTTTCAGCGAGGAGTGTCCTCCAATAGAGGAACATAGGGTGTTGGTTACCCTTATAATTGTATGTGTTAATGACCATGTTGTACATGCAAGGAAAAAACTTCATTTTGTGGACTTTGTTAACCAAGTAACAAATTATGTTGTAGAATTAAGTGCTCCTTCAATTGAGGTAACTACATAGTATTTAACATCAATAATAAGTGTCAAGAATAAGTAAATTTTCCATTTGAAATTGACACTTATCATGTATCAAATGGTTCTATTTGTGTATAAAACAAACCTCCTTAGCTTAAGAAACAAAATGAAGGATTTAGAATTTATGTTTTATGAATTATAATGATATTTTGTGTTTTGCAGTGAATATAAAAGAAAATATCAAGTATGCAGCTGAGCCACAGTACTTGAACTGAGTCATGGAAGTAGAAAAGACAGAACAACATATTATGACTTTCTAGTTAAGCACAACAAATGGAGTTGAGCCTCATGAGGAAACCCTCTTTACAAGGAAACCTAGAGTCCAAACCCATGAGGCTTAGCAGCCAAGAAAATCCTTCCAAGAAGGAAAGGCCACATGCTAGCACCAAGACAAGGGGCTGAGTTGAGAAGAAAACCCACTTGTGAAATAACCCCTGTGGCTGAGCACCAAAAATTAGGTTGAGCACCACCCAAAAATTTCAATAAATAAAGACCTTTCATCTTCATTATATGCATTGAGTGGAGGTCCAAAAATGTAGTAGTATGATAGAATAAGGTCTATGAGGCACAAAGGAGATGCTCTTAGTGAATGTTATGTGTAGATGTTGTTGAAATTGCATTGTAATATTCTATGAGTAGTTGAACTCCCTCGTGTCCAAGTTTGATGTAATCGATTCTGATTCTATTAACTTCTACTTCTTGGGTATTTATCTTTGCTTTAATTCAATTGTTTGTGGTTTGATTTATGCTTAATGATGACTTGATCATTCATTTATTTAATTGGTTTGGATTAATTTGGGAAACCGGTCTCAAACTGTGGTCCAATCAAATAATCATACCTATATTGGTGCTTATTTTAGTAGCCAGAAGGGATGTTGGAGGAGAGATTCCTTCACATTAAAGCAAGGATTCATTCTACCAGGAGTTGAGGAATCACACTAGCTTTGAAGTCCTTAGGTTCTAGTGTATTAGGAATGAACCTAAATCTACATAGAAAGAATACTCCTAGGACATTGAATGATTTGCATAGTAAGTAAACAAGATGGTACTTCACCCAAATGATATGAAATCAATTCAAAGCCCCTACTTCACTCAATCTATCTAATTACTATTATCTATATTTACTTGCACTTTTATCACAAACTAAAAACGTAAAAATAAAACTACCAATATACTTATTAATCCTTGTGAATACGACACTTGTTGATACTACTACGTACTAGTACACTTACTTGGAAATGGCTGTTGAGAAATAGTCATCACTCAATTATTTCCATTCATGAAATTATAAAAAGAATTATAAAAAAACAAAACACACAAATAAATGCTAACCTATAATGAATTAACTATGAACCCTTTGTACAATTATTTTAAATCTTTGAAATCTGGTATCAATTTTATGAATGTGCACAATAAATAAAATGGGTTACCACTTATTTTTATTTCAGTTAGCAGCTAGTGTATTTCCTGTCATTTCAATTGAAGGACTACAACAATAAAGTTAATGTCAATTAAAATACTTGGAAAATTAAGCTTTAGATAGTAGTAATTAACCATCAAGGTAGAAATGCTCCCTGGTCAAGTTTTCTTCACATGGACTAGTTATGTGCAAATGATATGACTTAGGTTTGCACTTATTTACTTATGACTAAGCACATAGTTATGTTAATGGATTCATTTAGTTCTTCGTCTTCTTTTAATTAACCATGTTCATAAATGAAGGTAATTTTATCCATACTAAAAACAGTTATAGTAAACTCTTACTATGGTTTGGTATGACAATTCGATCAATGTGCAAAATAGACAACCCGAGTTAGCAGTTATTTGTATTGTACTCAATAGTTGGTGTTGACTATGGGTTAGTAAGGCATTTGCTATCATTAAAATTCAAGAACTACGACAATGAAGTTAAGGTCACTTCAACTACTTGGAAACTAAAGCTTTAAATTGTAGTAATTAACCTTCCAAGTGAAAATGCTCCATGGTCATGTCTTTTTAACATGGACTACATATGTGCAAATGACATAACCTGGGTTTGCAATTATTTACTAATGAGTAAGCACATAGTTATGCCAATGGATTCATTTAGTTCTTCGTCTTCTTTTAATTAAACATGTTCATAAATGAAGCTAATTTCATCCATACTAAAAAACATTAAAGTAAACCTTTATTATGGTTTGGTATGAGGTTTGATCAATGTGCAAAACAGACCACCCAAGTTAGCAATTATTTGTATTATACTTAGCACTTGTTGCTGACAATGGATTAGTAAAGTATTATTTCAATTCAAGGACTACAAGAATGAAGTTAATGTTGTAACATTCCTAAGAAATATTACTTTTAAATAAATATAAATGAATTAAATAAAACAAAATAAAACGCGATAATATTTATAATACCTCATTTATAATCACATGTTCCCAAAATACGGGAAAATGAAAACCACAAAGTTGCATACATTATAAATGTTCGCAATCCAAATTTATTACAAACTATAAAAGCCAAAATAGCTAATGTTCAAAAACATGAAAAATATCAAAAGATCAAAGTCTTCAAATGCCTATAATCCCGCTCTCTGTATTCAAGCGTCTCCTGACTCACCTGTCACATCATCTGCTACCGGATAATAAATTATCTGATCATCGCCACACACAAACAGATAGGGTGAGCTATTCACATATAAATATAAAATAAATATGACACCCATCTCAAGAAAATAAATTTTATTCATATGCGTCAACATCAAATTACCCATCCCTGATCTCATAGTCCTTCATGAGTCATATACATGAAACTAGGTCTTGGGATTTTACTGTGCTCCCACGAAACTATCCCTTTCGTGGCCCAACCCTACGAGCCTATCTCGCTCATAGTTCAACCCTACAGACTCCTCGTCTGTAGTAAAAATCCAAGCTTCCCTCACTCGGACCATGGCACGCACGCAATCACCACACTATGGACTCCTCGCCCAATAGCAGCCAACGGGAACATAACCGTTCCTTGCCCATCGTGTGGCCGACGCATGTAATCACCATACTAAAGACTCCTCGCATATTAGTAGCCGACGGGAACTAACTAGTTCCATGCCCATCCCACCACCAAGCACATGCCAGACCCCTTTTGGACTTAGTCCATCAAGCCCAAGCACAAAGGTAAGTGAACTTAGTCCTTCAAGTCCACTAATCAAAGCAATAACCAATTTCACAACAACCAAAATTGCCTGGCGCCGCCTATACACCGCTAGGCGAAAACTGCCCGTAAACCGCCCGGCGGCCCGCCCCCTCCGCCAGGCGCCAAGCACCAAACAGAAGTTGCCCAAACCCGTCACCGCCTGGCGGGACCTTCCTTGCCACCAGGCGCCGGCTGCAGAAAGTGGCCACTACCACTGATTTAGAACTCTATCGCCTGGCGGTTCGCCCCGCACTGCCAAGCACTATACCAGTAGCAAAATGCTACTGGTTTTTTGGCATTTTCAACAGGTCTTAAGAGACCCCAAACATGTAATTCAACTCTCATGCATCAATCATAGTATTTAAGTCATAACATCGTAACCAGAATGCAACAAGTACCATTAATCATGTCCCCAAATGAATATTATCATGCCCGAACATGCCTTACTTGATGCTCTAAAGAAACAACCACAATGAACCAATATGGTACCCTCCATTTACCACCCCCACAATGTATACAGTTTGCCGAACCACACCCCAATTACAGCTCCAACCCTAGTTTGTGCCAAGTCCATTTTATCACGCGCACCTACTCTTTGTCCCTTATTCCTCTAAATCTACCCAAGACATCAGGAATCACTAGCACTAGAGCGGTAGTCAAACACCTCTTCATGTCCTCAAAACACTCCTCACACTTTTCAATCCAAGAGAATGGTTGATCTTTTCTTATGAGTTGTGTCAATGGATTCACCTTCTTTGAGAACCCTTCCACGAATCTCCTGTAATATCCTGCCAAGCCCAAGAAACTTCTCAACTCGGTCATTGTCTTAGGCCTCTCCCACTTAAGCACTGTCTCGATCTTAGCCGGATCCACTGCAATACCCTTGGCTGAGATGACATGTCCAAGAAATTGTACCTCGTCCAGCCAAAATTCACACTTGGACAACTTCTCGTACAACTGGTGATCTTTGAGTATCTTCAATACAACCCTCAGGTGATCGGCGTGCTCTTCCCTCGTCTTTGAGTAAATAAGTATGTCATCTATGAAGACAACGACAAACTTATCTAACCAAGGCCAAGTGCATGAAATCCACAATTCTTATCCCCCACATTTAATCTCACAATTATTACATAAAGCACATAGATAACAAAATCCCAGTCTATCACCTATCAAAACACTTCCGATGATGACCCTATTCAACGCCCCGTGACCAGAACACCAACCAATTCACACTTGCTACTAAGTTTTCTGTCGCCTGGCAGTAGCCTCAGTGCCGCCAGACGGTGCGTGAAAAACTGGATTCTGCCCAGATTCCTCCCGCATTCAACGTGACCCACCGACCCAACTGTTTCACAGTTCACCTTCAGGATCATGTAATTTCACACGCACCACATCCCATATTCAGAATACAATCCTATTATCATCAATTACACCAAAAATAGTACACCACTCATAATCATCACCTATGACATTCATCCCCAAACCCGACTGAACCCAAAATCCCAATTCAAGAGAAAGTTCATGAACTATTTCACCAATTCTGCATTTTCAAATAACAATTCGCCCTGCCAAGGATTCTCGTATCATGAGAATCACTTCCAGAACCTCCCTACATCATGAAAACACACAAAAAAATCCAAGAGAATGGCAACCCAATTGTGTCGCCTGGCGGGCAGCACATAGCCGCCAGGCGGTGCATAGCATGTAACCCAGAAAATGGCTCTAGAGGTATGAATCGCCTAGCGGGCCTTCAACGCCGCCAGGCGGTTTCTAGAAATTTCCAGAAACGTGATAAAATTCAATGCAATTTCAATTTACACATTCCATCACATCCAGAACAGCACGAAACATATACATGATATATAACACGCAAAATTTAACTCCCCTAACCTGGATTAAAGCTTTCCTTGAGTGATTTTGTGCTTCTTCCCTTTGACTCCAAAATTATCACCCTTGGCTTCTCTCAATTCAGCCCCAAAAATTCACTCACACTCTCAATTTCTCACTGAAATTCGCACTCCTCTCTGCCTATCCCACGATAACCTTTGCAATTCAAGCACACTTAAATAGATTATTTTCTGCCTATCCCACGATAACCTTTGCAATTCAAGCACACTTAAATAGATTATTTTCCAGCTACCCTTGACTGCTATGTTTGCTAGGGTTTTCTTTAACCCTTCAACTTCAAATCAAAACTAAAAATAGCCAAAATAAAGTTGAGTTTGAGTTCTCCAAGACTTGAACCCACAACCATGCAATGTCAAATCAATGCTACACCATCATACCAAATCATATTTCATGCTAACTAATATGATTCCCATATTATCACATTCAACAACATAATTAATATATATTTAAAATAATACTAATTTAATAACACACAAAATGGCATATATAGGACTCGAACCTAAGTCCTCTCACACAATAAAGTACTCTCAACCACTTGAGCTAGTACTTTTCCACATCATAACATTCCGCATTTATTACCTTAAAGGTTCTCATTACCCGCATTTATTAAATAATTATTTAATTAACTATTTAATTTTTCCCGGGTCTTACATTCCTCCCACCTTAAAAAGTTTTCGTCCTCGGAAACAAGACTTACCAGGAAACAAGTGTGGATAGGATAGCCTCATGCGATCCTCCATCTCCCAGGTCATCTCCTGTGTTGCCTCGTCCTAGAGCACTTTTACTGTCTTTATCTCCTTACCCCTCAGATGCTTGACTTGAGAGTCAAGAATGCGAACCAGTCCGACTGGTATTGTCAAATCCTCTCGCACTTGTACGTCATCAGCCTCTAGTACATGGTCTGGACTTGCAACATATTTCCTCAACTGGGAAACATGGAATACATTGTGCAAGTTTGCCAGATGAGGTGGCAAGGCAATCTCATAGGCCGTCAGTCCAATCCTCCGTGTGATCTGATAGGGTCCTATAAACCTCGGGGTCAGCTTCCTCGATTTAAGAACCCTTCCAACCCCTGTGGTTGGGGTAACCCGGAGAAACACATGATCTCCTTCATCAAACTCCAACGGCCGCCTTCTCTTATCCGTAGAGGACTTCTGCCGACTTTGTATGGCTCGCATCCGATCTTGGATTAATTTGACTTTTTCGATCGTTTGCTGCAGAAACTCAGGACCAAGCACAAAGGCTTCACCATCCAGATACCAACACAGCGAGGTCCTATATCTTCTACAATATAATGCTTCGTAAGGTGCCATTCCAATACTAGCATGATAGTTATTATTGTATGTGAATTCCATCAAGGGTAACACATCATTCCAATTTCCCATATGGTCTAGCACACAAGACCTCAACAAATCTTCTAGGGATTGGATAGTCCTCTCGGATTGACCATCTGTCTGAGGATGATAAGCTGAACTCATCCTCAGTTGAGTTCCCAAGGCTGCTTGCAAGGATTGCAAAAACCGTGAGGTGAATCTTGGATCTCAGTCTGACACTATGCTTTCTGGCACCACATGCAATCTCACTATCTCCCGTACATATGTCTCTGCTAGCTTATCCATTGACCATTTCTGATTTATAAGTAGGAAGTCCGCACACTTAGTCAGTCGGTCTACTATTACCCAGACTAAATCATGTCCTATTGTCGATTTTCGCAAGTGCGTCACAAAATCCATAGAGATATTGTCCCACTCCCACTGAGGCACTTCCAATGGTTGCAGGGTACCTCCCGACCTTTGATGTTCAATTTGGCCTTTTGACATACCAAACATTGAGCAACAAAGTTTGCCACATCTAATTTCATCTCATTCCACCAGAAGGACTCCTTCAAATCCTTGTACATCTTAGTCATACCAGGGTGTATGCTAAGACGACTCTGATGACCTTCCTTCAGAATTTGCCTCCTGAATAGGGGTCCTCCAAGCACGCACACCCTACCTTTGAAACATAGAATGTCGTCCTCTCCCATCTGGTAGTCCTTTCCTTTACCTGTACCCAGCCATCCTATAAATTGTTGCAACTCCATATCATGTCCCTGTGCCACACGTATCTCATTCAAGAACTCATTAGTGACTTTCATCAAGCTGCATTGTATTACTCCTTGCCCAAACTGCATTCCCAAATTCATATCTTGGAGTTTCTCTATTAGCTCCAACTCCTTTACCATCATGCAGAACACGTGCATCTTTTTACGACTTAAAGCATCGGCTACGACATTTGCCTTGCCTGGGTGATAAAGCAATTCAAAGTCGTAGTCCTTCAAGTACTCCATCCACCTACGCTGTCTCATAATTAACTCTTTCTGGTCAAACAAGTATTTTAGGCTTTTGTGATCATTGAAAACTTGAAATTGAGACTCGTATAGGTAATGTCTCCAAGATTTAAGAGCAAACACAATAGCTGCTAGCTCCAAGTCATGAGTCAGGTAATTTTTCTCATGCACCTTCAGCTGACGAGAAGCACATGCTATGGGCCTTCTATCTTGTATCAATACACACCCCAGACCCTGATAAGACGCATCACAATACACTTCAAACATTTTCCCAGTATCAGGAATCACTAGCACTAGAGCGGTAGTCAAACACCTCTTCATGTCCTCAAAACACTCCTCACACTTTTCAGTCCAAGAGAATGGTTTATCTTTTCTTATGAGTTGTGTCAATGGATTCACCTTCTTTGAGAACCCTTCCACGAATCTCTTGTAATATCCTGTCAAGCCCAAGAAACTTCTCAACTCGGTCATTGTCTTAGGCCTCTCCCACTTAAGCACTGTCTCGATCTTAGCCGGATCCACTGCAATACCCTTGG
>Ga0209389_1001153_pt1 | contig 17996 bp, 8 predicted proteins | sample CowpearedBW_FD_187526 | JGI IMG/M metagenome (GOLD analysis project Ga0209389, IMG submission 187526) | Root nodule microbial communities of legume samples collected from California, USA - Cow pea red BW (SPAdes) (version 2) | ecosystem: Host-associated > Plants > Roots > Nodule | place: USA...
AAGAATAAAGGAAGAATATATGGGACAGGACAACTTGCAGGTGGAAGCAGTGGCATGAAGCCCCAATCTACTGCATCCACTTCCAGTGCTGAAGAAGTTACCTTCCTCAAACAACGACTACAAGAAACTGATGAAAAACTAAGAGCAACTAATCAACGATTGCAAGAAAATGATCAGGCTTATGCAGAATTGAAAGGTCAATTTCAGTCGTTACAAAACATACTCCTCACACTTTTGCCTCCTGACTAACAAGTCCTTCGACAGGTTGTAACCAACCTAACACAGTCTCAACAACAACATGCACCTGCACCTACACAACCTACAACAATCCAACCAAGCACTAAGAAGCCCAGCCAAGTGCACCCCAGCCAAGTGCAGCCCAACCCAATTCCAGACCTTGAAGACCCTACTGATTCTGATGATTATGTAGATTATTAGAGTTTATGACATTTATGTTTAGAGTTAGTGTACATTTGACATTGTGCTGTGCAAAGGTTATGTTTCATTGTTTATATTGAATTTGGAAGTTTCTTATTAGACATCTTGTATGAATTTATGTAATCTATACAAGTGATTTGCAAATATGCAGGTCTGTACTATACTGAATTGGCAGGTCTGATTATGTTGAATTGGCAGGTCTGATTAGTTAAATTGGTGTGGTAAATCAGACTATACAAATAACTCTGCAGTGTTGTCTTTTCTAATCGAAGGATTTACTAACGGATATATTCGTCGTTAATGTGCGCAAGAAAACATTTTCATGAGTCCATTTTCGAAGGAATTACCGATGGAAACTCCTTCGGTAATCAATACCGACGAATTTGTGTCCGTCGGTAATTACCGACAGCCCTAATTCGTCGGTAATTATTGACGAACTTTTCCGTCGGTAATTACCGACGGACAAAAAATCTGTCGATAAATATTACAGACTGACCTTTTACTGACGGATATTTGGTCATCGAAATTCTTTCGGTAAAACTAAATTACCGATAGATATTGTGCTTTACGAATGGAATATGACCGTCGGTAATTAGTTTTTTTCTTGTAGTGGATTGATGTTCTGAAATTTGAAAAAGTACATCTTTTGGTAACATTTTTCAAATATTTATTTATTATTTTTTACTATTTATAATTTAAATAATTCATATTTTATATATTCAAAATGCTCAAATTATCACAAGGAAGACGTTCGCAAATACTTATAGGGAATTGATGTTATGAAAATTCAAGAACTCTATCTTTTTCTAACAATTTCTGAATTTTATTTTGACTGTTTTTTACTATATACAACTAAAATAATTTATGTTTTATATATAAAAATTGCTCAAAATTTCACAAGAAAAAGGTTAGCCAATAGCCAAAGGGGAATGATGTTCTGAAATATGAAAAATTTTATCTTTTAGTTAATTTTTTTTTACTATGTTTTGTTATTTACAATTTAAATAATTGATATTTTATATATAAAAATAGCTCAAAATTTCACAAGGAACACATTGGCTAATAATTAGAGGGAATTGATATTTTGAAATTTGAAAAATTCCATCTTTTTGTAAATTTTTTTTAATTTATTTTACTATTTCTTACCAGTTACAGTTTAAATAATTCATATTTTACATATAAAAATTGTTAAAAAATTGAAAAGAAACAATTTAACAAATACTCACAGGGGATTGGTGTTTTGAAATTTGAAAATTTCCATCTTTTGGTAGCACTTTTTAATTTTTTTTTACTATTTTTTACTGTTTATAATTTAAATAATATATTTTATATGTAAAAATTTCTCAAAATTTCACAAGGAACATGGCCAATAGTTAGAGGGGATTGGTGTTCTGAAATTTCAAAAATTTCATCATTTGGTAACTCGTTGGCCAATACTTAGAGGAGATTTGTGTTTTAAAATTTCATAAATTCCATCTTTTCGTATAACTTTTGTAATTTTTTTTTATAATTTGTTACTATTTACAATTTAATTAATTCATATTTTATATATAAAAATTGCTCAAAATTTTATAAGAAACTTGTTAGGTCATACTCATAGCAGATTGGTGTTATGAAATTTGAAAATTTTCATATTTTGGTATCATTTTTTTATTTTTCTATTATATTTTACTATTTACAATTTCAATAATTCATATTTTATATATAAAAATTGCTCAAAATTTAACAAGGAACATGTTGGCTAATAGTTAGAGGGGATTGGTGTTCCGAAATTTCAAAAATTTAATCATTTGGCAAAACTTTTTTTTTTACTAGTTTTTACTATTTACAATTTAAATAATTAATACTTTATATATATAAATTGCTTAAAATTTCACAAGAAACTTGACAAGGGATTGTTGTTCTAAAAATTGAAAAATTAAATTTTTTTTGTAACACTTTTTTTAGTTTTTTTAACTATTTCTTACCATTTCTTGTTTAAATAATTCTTATTTTATATATAAACATTATTCAAAAACTATAAAGAAACACGTTGGCCAAAACTCATAGGGGATTGATGTTCTGAAATATGAAAAATTCCATCTTTTGGTAATATTTTTCAAATATTTTTTTGCTATTTTTTACTATTTACAATTTTAATAATTATATTTTATATATTCAAATTGCTCAAATTATCACAAGGAAAACGCTCATCAATTCTCTGAGGGGATTGGTGTATGAAAATTGAAGAATTCCATCTTTTTGTAACAATTTCTTAATTTTGTTTTTTACTATTTTTTACTATATACAATTTAAATAATTCATGTTTTATATATAAAAATTGCTCAAAATTTCAAAAGAAGTTTGTTGGCCAATTACTCATAGCGGTTTGATGTTATGAAATTTGAAAATTTTCATCTTGTGGTATCATTTTTTTAATTTTTTTACTATGTTTTACTATTTACAATTTAAATAATTGATATTTTATATATTAAAATTGTTCAAATTTTCACAAGGAAGAGCCAATACCCATATTTTTCTAACAAATTCTTATTTTTATTTTTTACTATTTTAACTATATACAATTTCAATAATTCATATTTTATATACAAAATTTGCTCAAAATTTCATGATCAACATGTTTTGCCAATAATTAGAGGGATTTGATGTTTTGAAATTTGAAAAATTCCATCTTTTTTTAAAACTTTTTTAATTTATTTTACTATTTATCCTCATTTACAGTTTAAATAATTCATATTTTATTTATAAAAATTGTTAAAAAATTGAAAAGAAACATTTTAGAAATACTCATAGGGGATTGGTGTTCTAAAATTTGAAAATTTCCATCTTTTGGTAACATTTTTTAAATATTTTTTTACTATTTTTTACTATTTACATTTTAAATAATTCATATTTTATATATTCAAATTGCTCAAATTTTCACAAGGAAGACGTTCGCCAATACTCAGAGGGGATTGGTGTTATGAAAATTCAAGAATGCCATCTTTTTGTAACAAATTTTTATATTATTTTTTAATAATGTTTCCTATATACAATTTTAATAATTCATATTTTATATATAAAATTTGCTCAAATTTTCAAAAGAAACTTGTTGGCCAATTAATCAAAGGGGATTGATATTCTGAAATTTGAAAAATTTCATCTCATGGTATCACTTTTTTATTTTTTCTTACTATATTTTACTATTTTACAATTTAAATAATTCATATTTTATATGTAAAAGTTTCTCGAAATTTTACATGGAACACGTTGGCCAATAGTAAGAGGGTATTGGTGTTCTGAAATTTCAAAAATTTCATCATTTGCTAACACTTTTTTTTTACTGTTTTTTACTATTTACAATTTAAATAATTAATACTTTATATATAATAATTTCTCAAAATTTCACTAGAAACTTCACATGGAATTGTTGGTCTGAAAGTGTAAAACTTACATCTCTTTTACTAGTTTTTACTATTTATAATTTAAATAATTCATATTTTATATATAAAAGTTGCTCAAAAATTCACAAGGAACTCCTTAGCCAATACTTAGAAGGGATTGGTGTTTTAAAATTTCAAAAATTTTATCTTTTTGTAAATTTTTTTTACTTTTTTTACTATTTTTAATATTTGTAATTATTCATATTTTATACATAAAAATTGCTCAAAATTTTACAAGAAACTTGTTGGCATTACTCAAAAGGAATTGCTCTTATAATATTTGTAAAATTCCTTCTTTTTTTATCACTCTTATATTTTTTTTTTACTATTTTTATACTATATTTTACTAGTGTTTACTATCTACAATTTGTAAGATACGTATTTTATATATAAATATTACTCGAAATTTCAGGAGAAATAGGTTGGCCAATAGCCAAAGTTGATTGGTGTTCTGAAATTTAAAAATTTTCATCTTTTAGTAAATTTTTTTTAATTTTTTTTTTATTTTTTACTATTCACAATTTAAATAATTCATATTTTATATATAAAATTGTTCAAAATTTCATAAGAAACTTGTTGGCAAATACTAAGAGTGGATTGGTGTTCTAAAATTTTAAAAATTCCATCTTTATGTAACACTTTTTAATTTTTTTACTATCTTTTACTATTCAAAATTCAAATAATTTTTATTTTATATATTAAAATTGCTAAAAATTTCACAAAAAACATGTTGGTCAGTACTCATAGAGGATTGGTGTTATGATTTTTATTTACTATTTCTTACTATTTAGAATTTAAATATGTCATATTTTATATATAAAAATTGCTTAAAATACCACAAGGAACTCGTTAGCCAATACTTAGAGGGGATTTGTGTTTTAAAATTTCATAAATTCCATCTTTTCGTATAACTTTTTCATTTTTTTTTTTACAATTTGTTACCATTTACAATTTAAATAAATCATATTTTATATATAAAAATTGCTCAAAATTTTACAAGAAACATGTTAGGTCATTCTCATAGCGGATTGGTGTTATGAAATTTGAAAATTTTCATATTTTGGTATCATTTTTTATTTTTTTAGTATATTTTACTATTTACAATTTCAATAATTCATATTTTATATATAAAAATTGTTCAAACACTAGTAAAAAATCTCATATTTCCTACCAATTTTGTTTTGAATTTTTTTTTTGTAGGAAATACTTACAAATTTTGTTGTGAAAAAAATTTTTACAAGAAATTGCTACCAATTTTCTTACAAAATATTTTGTATAAAACACTTTTCGCAACAAATTTTGTAGAAAATACTTGCAAATTTTATAATTTTGTAGAAAATGATTATCCATGAAGGAATTACCCGCCAATTAAAATTATTAGAAAAAATGACAGAAAAAGTCTTTCCTTGCAAATTATTTTAACAAATTTGCAAGAAAAATCTCATGTAATATGAGAATTTCTAGTAGTGAAAATTTAACAAGGAACACGTTGGTCAATAGTTAGAGGGGATTGTTGTTCCGAAATTTCAAAAATTTTATCATTTGGTAAAACTTTTTTTTTACTATTTTTTACTACTTACAATTTAAATAATTGATACTTTATATATAAAAATTGTTAAAAATTTCACAAGAAACTTGTTGGTCAATACTCACAGGGGATTGTTGTTCTAAAAGTTGAAAAATTACATCTTTTTGTAACACTTTTTTTTAACTATTTCTTACCATTTCTTGTTTAAACAATTCTTATATTATATATAAATATTATTCAAAATTATAAAGAAACACGTTGGCCAGTACTCAAAGTAGATTGATGTTATGAAATTTGAAAAATTCCATCTTTTAGTAGCATTTTTCAAATATTTGTTTACTATTAAATATTTTATATATTGAAATTGCTCAAATTATCACAAGGAAGACGTTCACCAATACTCTAAGGGGATGGGTGTATGAAAATTCAAGAGTTCCATCATTTTCTAAAAATTTCTTAATTTTAGTTTTTACTATTTTTTACTATATACAATTTAAATAATTCATGTTTTATATATAAAAATTGTTCAAAGTTTCAAAAGAAGCTTGTTGGCCAATTACTAAGAGGGGATTGATGTTCTAAAATTTGAAAATTTTCATCTTGTGGTATCATTTTTTAAAATTTTTTACTATGTTTTACTATTTATAATTTAAATAATTTATATTTTATATTTAAAATTTGCTCAAAATTTCATGATCAATATGTTGGCCAATAATTAGAAGGAAATGATGTTATGAAATTGTAAAAATTTCATCTTGTTTTAAAACTTTTTAAATTTATTTTACTATTCCTTACTATTTACTGTTTAAATAATTCATATTTTATATATAAAAAATGTTAAAAATTTGAAAAGAAACATTTTGGCAAATAATCAAAGGGAATTGATGTTCTGAAATTTTAAAAATTCCATCTTTTGTAAACTTTTTTAATTTTTTTACCATTTCTTCCTATTTATTGTTTAAATAATTCACATTTTATATATAAATATTATTCAAAACTTCTAAAGAAACACATTTGCCAATACTTAGAGGGGTTGATGTTATGAGATTTGAAACCAGGAACTTGTTGGCCAATACTCATAAGGGATTTGTGTGTTAAAATTTCAAAAATTCCATCTTTTCATATTACATTTTAAAATGTTTTACTATTTTTTACCATTTAAAATTTATATAATTCATATTTTTTATATAAAAATTGCTCACAATTTCGAGAGAAACTCTTTGGGGAATACTTAAGAGCGAATTGGTGTTCTGAAATTTGAAAATTTTCATCTTTTTGTAACATTTTTTTAACTATCTTTTACTATTTATAATTAAAAATTCATATTTTGTATATAAAAATTTATCAAAATCTAAGAAAAACTTGTTCGTCAATACTCATAGAGTATTAGTGATAACGTTGTCGTTCACACGATCAAATTAATACTACTAAACTATAGCAACTTTAGTAATGCTAAGATAGTAGTCAACAAAATAGAAAGGGTAAAAGTAACCCAAAATCGTCTCCCAACGAACACATAATTACTTTTTAACAAATTAGTTTTTATAAAAACTATACAAAAGAGTTAGTCAAATAAAATAGAAAATATAAGCGATAAAGATAAAAAAGATAAAAATAATATTAAAGAAAAATAGGTTAGTTCCACTACTTTTTCAAAAATAGGATTCATCATTGGTTTCCTAAAGATTATTGTTATTGATTTCTTTAAGACTTCAAATTAATCAATGTAACTTCCCAATTAATTTGTTGGTGTCCTTACTTTCAACCAAAGTAACTTCTCAATCAAAAGCAAGAACTTTGGAGATTAATCATAGTAAATTTAACCAAAGTAACTTCTCAAATAAATATTACTAATCCTAATCATGTTCATCCTTTTACCTCTTATATTTAGTAAAAAGCTAATTAACCAAAGTAACTTCTTGATTAATTCCAATCCAAGTTTTCACCTTTAATCAAAGTAACTTCTCAATTATTAGCAAAAAAACCCATGCAATCATATGAAAGTTTCTAAAATTAATCAAAGTAACTTCTCAATTAAAATTTAAAAACCCTTGGACTCATATGATTGTTATGTTATGTAGATTTAACACCGTGCTAACTTGCTACAATGTAAAAATCATTACTTTTACTAAATTAAGAACCAAAAGACATAGATGAAAATAAATCACAACAAGAATCAAAAGAACAAACAAATTTATTCAAACCTCAGAATCCAGTTAAGAAATTACAGTAGAACTAACCCTTGAAGATTAACCCTCCATGGAATGCAAAAGTAAAATAAAAATAGAAAAAGAGAGAGATGGAGAACAGAATTAGGCCCCCCTAAGGGTTCCTAAACTCCGAAGTGTCGAGCTTGTACTTTTTGTATATAGGACTTGAAGTGGGCTTTTCTACTGCTAAAATCTCTTAAATATATTTTAAGATAGAGATAAAGATAAATATTCAAAAATATTTGGAGAGATATAAACTATTTAACAAATATAGTTGGTTGATAATATCAATATCCAATATAATTAAATTAATTAATTACTTAAAGATATATGATAAATTATCCCCCACTAATATGTGTATTAATTTTCCAAATAAGCTCTTTTGAGATCTGATAGTCCAAATGTGCATAGACATCCAAAAATATCAATATTTGCAGTTAAACCTCTTTTGTTTGACCATTTGACCAATCTTCACCAACTTCTACTAGAATTTGTCCAGAGTTGACTATTTGACCAACTTTGACCATTTTGACTATGCAATGGCAGACTAACATGTGGCATCTCCTTCTTCTCTCACATCAGGCCAATTTTCTCTCCTCACTTAGGGTTTCTTCCTCCTTTGGTTGCTCGGAGGTATAATAACAGTTGCAAGTTTTCGGTGCGGTGTAGATGTGTGGCTATCTTCGGCATCATGGTGGCTCGAAGGTACAAGTGTAGGCATTGCCATGGATGCGTGAATGAAGCTTTGCGTGAGCTTTCATGGAGGACTGATCGAACTACCGCAAGTGGCGTGGATCACGTATGTTGGTGGCTCGCAACGATTGTGGTGGCTACTGCGAATGCAGTTTCTCTAGTGTGAGTGGTGCAACACTGGTGGATGGTAGTGATGTGATCCCAATAAGGCTTATAGCTTGGGCCATTGGTTAGGCCTATTTTCTATTATATTTTTTGTTTTATTTTTATTAAATAAATGTTTGTTCTAATTGGGCTTTTATTAAATGCAACCATTTTTCCAGTGACATATGTATCATTAACCCTACATTTCTCTGTCACGCGTAGAGGCATCATTTTGGGCTTCAGAATCTGCAAGGGAGGGGCCCAGTTCTTCTTGTACACAGGTTTACATCATCCAACTACATTTCTTCTTCCTTCTACCCATGACACTTATTGGGCCTTCATTTGAAGCAGCCCATTTTCATCTAAGCACGAGTTTATTTTTACAAAGGGTTCGTGACTCATGTTTCTCATTTCCTCGAGGGTTCCAAAATCTCTCTTCTTCCACATGTTTTGAGAACGCTCAGCTAGGGTTTCAGTCACCTTCAAGCTTTCCATCCCTTAGTACCTAGGGTGTTAACCTTGCCGTTAGGATCATGTTAGATGAATTCCCACTCCTTCTTTTCTGTTTAAGTTTTAGGCCGCCTTTCTCCATCTATAAAAGGCATGCCCATCTCTTTGTAAAAGGAGCTTTGATTAATCTGAGAGGTTTAACCTTATTTTTCAAAGCTCACCTTCCTAGTTGAGGATTTCTCCTCCTAGGTACCGAAATAGTGAGAGTTCGAGTGAGAGCTCCCCACTGGAGCTCGTGCGAGAGCAATTTCTCATATTCCGCTTCATTGTCGTAGTTTCCCTCCGTTGGAATGAGGTTTGGTCGATTTCCACCGAACCAATTGACGCTTGGAAGCTTCGTGAGGATTTGCGTCCTTAAACACGATGATTCAGGCAAATTTCACGACGGAGATGCCTCATTAGGTAGTGTAAGGAGGTCGCATTTTTCTGTTGTTGCAGTGCGAAGATGGTGGTACTGGTGCTGCATCGTGAATGTGGACGATGTCGCTGCACCGACATTAGACATTCTTCTTCTCTCGTGTAATGGTGGAGGTTGTGCTAGATTCACGCAGGTTCTATGGTGAAGGAAAAGACACATTGGTGGTTGAATAACTACGTTGCCCATCGACGTGACAGAGTTGTTGTGTCATCAATGGCTTGTGTTTTCCAGGTGAAGGTCGCACATCCCATGTGCAGGAGGAAGGTCGTGGCAAGTTGTTACGTCGATACAAGTGTAGTGTGATAACGTTGTCGTTGACGCAGTCAAATTAATACTACTAAACTATAGCAACTTCAGTATTGCTAAAATAGTAGTTAAGGAAATAGAAAGGGTAAAGTTAACCCTAAGTCGTCTCCCAACTAATACGAAATTACTTTTTAACAAATTAGTTCTTATAAAAACTATACAAAAGAGTTAGTCAAATAAAATAATAAAAATATAGGAGGATTAAGATAAATAAGAAAGAAATAGAGATAAAAAACAATAGTAAAGAAAATAGATTGATTTCACTGCTTTTTCAAAATAGATTCATCATTGGTTATCTAAATATTATTGCTCAATTAATTATTGTTGTAGATTTGCAAATTAATCAATGTAAAGTCTCAATTAATTTGTTGGCGTTCTCACTTTTAACCAAAGTATAGTCTCAATTAAAGTGAGAACTTTTAGATTATCAATAGTAAATTCAACCATAGTACAATCTCAATCAAATTTTACTATGCCTAATCATGTATATTCTTTTATCTCCTCACCAAATAAAAAGCTTAATTAATCAAAGTAAAGTCTCGATTAATTTTAGTTAGAGTAAATACCTTTAAACAAAATTATTGGTAAAAACTTATTCAATCACATGAAAGTTTCTAAATAAAATCAAAATAAAGTCTCAATTAAATTTAAAAACCCTTGGATTCATATGATCAAAATGCATATAAATTTAAAATCATTACTTTTTACGTGATTCAAAGATAAAAAACATAAATAAATTAAAACCTCAACAATAATAAAATGAACAAAGAAATTATTTCATTCTAACCTCATAATCCATAATGAAAGTACAATGGAGTCAACTCAAAAAGTTTAGCACTCCATGGAATGCAAACATAAAATAAAAATATAAGAAGAAAGTGGAGAGAGAAGAAATTAGGCCCCCCTAAGGGTGGATTTTTGTGAATTTGATAATTTCCTATTCTTGGATTTATCTTTAAGGTGTCATGAAGTTTTAATCAATTTATTTCCACACCACCATGAGCTCAACTTAGTTACAGCTGCACTAACACACCTCAAAATATCCCAAAAACATTTATTATGCAATTAAAAAGCTATTTGCAACATGTTTTTGTATCTCATGCTCAATGAACCCAATTATAAGAAATCCTAATTAAATTAATCTATTTAGAACAAAATTCAATAAAAAATCCAGAATTAAAGATTAAATGAGGGCAAAAATATGAACTCATTAAGGTGCATTGAATGGCTCACAGTGATGGCTTTACTATTTACAATTTAAATAATTCATATTTTATATGTAAAAATTGCTCAAAATTTAAAAAGAAACTTGTTAGCAAATACTCAAAGGGAATTGGTGTTCTAAAATTTTAAAAATTCCATCCTTTTGTAATTCTTTTTACTATCTTTTACTATTTACAATTTAAAAATTCATATTTTATATATAAAAATTGTTCAAAATATCACAACATGGTAGTTTTTGAGTGGAAAGAGGGGGTGAAAATAGATAAAGACAGGGGTGTAGAAGTAGGTTTTGTGAGGCCTATTAAGAAAGAGAGAAGTATATAAGTAATGTATGGGGTACAAAAGTGATTTTTTTCAAAACTTGTTGATTTTATCCTTATTTAAAGGTGTTTTGTAACTTCAATCATTTTATTTTCCACCTTAAATGAGCTTAATCTTAACTTCAGTTGCATCAATAAACGTTAAAATATCGAAGAAATAATTTATCCAACTAAAAATCACTTTTTAAGACATTTTTATCACACAAATTCAAATAGCATAATTATTAGAACTGTCAATTAAATTATTCTTTAAGCACACAAATTCAATTAAATACTCATAATTAAACATTAAATGAGGGCATAAATATAACTCATCAATATTTTATTTGATATTTTTAAATACTTATCTTATTTAATTATATCATAAAATATCAAAAGATAATAACTACCAAATCTTTTTAAACATGGCAAGATCTTCTTCAATCTTTTTAGATCTCCACAAAAAACAAATATATCTTGAAGATATTGAATTATGTAGAAGATAATTGGAGATGATTATAAGAGGGGCATAATTTGAAATTGGACAGCAATTAAGTTGCTGAATAATTACTTAAAGATTTTTTGTTAATTATCTTTGATATATCTCAAATTATCAACAAGGGAAATCTTCCAAATATTTTAGAAACTGAGAAAATCTGTTAATTATTTGAGAGATATTATATCAAAAGATAAAAGATTTCAGCAATCGAAAATATAAGATTTAAGTCCAATCAAGGCCTATATAAAGAGACCAAGGGAAAGCAAACAGACAAGCTTGGGACTTCGGAGTTTAGGAACCTTTAGGGGGCCTTATTTTGTTTCCTTTCTCTCCCTTTATTCTTCTTCTATTTTTATTTGACTTTTACATTGCATGGAGTGCTAAACTTTTCAGGTTGGTTCCATTGTAATTTCATTATGGATTCTAAGGTTACAATGAAATAATTTCTTTGTTTTTTTTTAAAAAAATGACCTTTTTTGTCATTGAGCTCAGAGGGTAAAGACTCATTCCGGACATAACACACCTGAGCTTCCTACAGATCACCCACAACCACTTTGGGTGCAACCAAGGTGTTCCTAATGACTGGCCTATGTTGTCCGGGTTTTGAGCAGCTAGCGAGCTTTAAGAGGTGGTCAACTCAACAATTTTGATCCCTCAGAACTTGAACGAGCTTGAACGTGGTGAAAGAAGACACTAGAATGCGTACAAAGTCCAAATGTCTAGTAAGGAAGGGGTCTTTGGCCTGGAACTCCTCCGAAACCTGCCCGGTTACCAAGAGGGTTCATCCTTATCTTTTTTGTGAATCCCTTTTTGTATAAGAGTTAGAGGAAGCTAGTTCTCTTTTAGAAGATGATTTCCTCAGAAGTTGTTGCTTTACCTTTATACACATTTGAACTAAATCATTCAAATCTCTATAAGGTAGTAGTTCCACTTTGTCTCTTATGTCAAGGTTCAACCCACTCAAGAACCTACATAGAGTAATATCTTCCTCTTCAACTATCCATACCCTCATCATGAACAACTCCATTTTTTGCCTATGTTCTTCCACAATCATAGACCTCTATTGAAGTCTTTAAAGTTTGTCCATGAGTTCCCTTTTATAATAGGAGAAAATATGTCTCCTCCTAAGGGGAGATTTCAAATCATTCCAATACTTAATGCAGAATCATTATGGCGCACCTTATCTTGGACCAAGGAGGTCCACCAATACATGGCATTGCCGTTGAAAGCTTAGGGCAGCCAGAGGCACCTTCCTTGCTTCACTGATTTGGTGATAAGCAAATAATTGCTCCACCTTCATTTCCTAATCCAAATAGGCCTCAACTTTATCCCTACCATAGAAGTGAGGCAAGTCTACATTGACTTCTTTAGGGGTATGTTCCTTTCTTTGCCTCTTAATGTGAGAAGGTTGTTGATAGTGATCCTAGGTAAGAGAGTTGAGTCACAATGGACTACTTAAGTACCAAGTCTTACTTAGCCAAAGCTTACCTTTCTAATTAGTTTGCTACTTTCACAAAAAGGATGTGCCTTTAAACTTAGAAGATGTAGCAAAAGAAATAAATAACACAAAAAAATATAACACTTAAAACAGAAAATTAAAGAAAGCAATAAATCTAATCTGTGACCTAATGGTAAGGTTAGAAGGAACTTAGAACCTTCAAAACTCTCACCAATTCACTATAGAGTATAAGGTTCTAATTAGGAGATGTGATTCAACACCAAAGGTTCCTCCAAGACACCTAATTAGGCTAAGTTACAAAGAAAGAAATTGAAAGAACACTTTTTACAAGCAAGTGTGCTAATATTTCCTAAACCAACTGTTACCTTGAATTTTTCAGTTGCGTTTAGAGTTAAAATAAATCCAAATAATCCCCTTAATGAAGTATAGGGAAATTAACTCAGGATTGAATCCAAGGAAATGGTGTGTATCAAGTATAGCTTGCATAATTTAATCTCGCTATACAGAAAACAAAGGAGGAAAATTCAATTAAAGTAAATTAAGAAAAAAGCTGCAGATTTTATTCACTTAAAACTAAACTAAATGCATGAATGAAGATAAACTATGATATGTAATGTTGATGCAAAATGCTTGATGAAATGGATTCTAATGGGATGATGAATTTAGTCTAAACTAGAATGAAGATGAACTTAGATGAGTGGATCTATAAACAAATGAAACATGCATGTGCAAAATTTGGTTCAATTAAAACTCAACTAAAATGCATGAATAAACTAACTTATAAGATGAAAAACTTATCCATATTTTTTCTTTCATGATGTGAACACATCCAAAATACTCGAATGAGGAGGGTTGCAACAAATATGATTATGTGTTATTGATAATGTTGTCGTTAAACGATCAAATTACCACTATTTAACTATAGCAACTTCAGTATTGCTAAGTTAGTAGTGAACAAACTAGATAGGGTTAAGATAACCCTGAGTCGTCTCTCAATGAATACGGAATTGATTTAAAATATTTGACTCTTATAAAAATGCAATTAAAACTAGTAACTATAAAAATATGGGATTTTGATATGCAAAGAATGATTGTCACACAAATAAAAGATTGTAAACACAGTAATAGTAAATAGGTCAATTCCACTACTTTTTCAAAACAGGATTCTTCATCGGTTATCTAGAGATTATTGTTAAATTGTTGATTTCAAATTAATTAAAGTAAATTCTTAATTAATTTGTTGGCGTTCTTACTATTAACCAAAGTAAATTCTCAATTAAAAGTGAGAACTTTGTAGATTAGTCATAGTAGATTCAATCAAAGTACATTCTCAATTAAATACTACTATGCCTAATCATGTCTATTCTTTTATCTCTAAAATCAAGCAAAAAGATAATTAATCAAAGTAAATTCTTGATTAATTCTAATTAAAGTTTTTACCTCTAATCAAAGTACATTCTCAATTATTAGCAACGCCTCATTTAATAACATGAAAATTTCTAAATTTAATCAAAGTAAATTCTCAATTAAAGTTAAAAACCCTTAACTCATGTGATTAACGTGCATGTAGATTAAAACATATAACTATTTAGCTATGATGTAAACCATTACTTTTCACGTGATTCAGAGATAAAAGACATAGATGAAATATAAATCTGAACAAAAATCAAAAGAACAAATACATTAATTCATCTAACCTCAGAATCCAGTTAAGAAATTACAGTGGAATCAACCCTAAAAGCTTACCTTCCATGGCTTGGATGAAATACATGATAATATGATGAAGGAAAGAAAATGAAAGGAAAGGAAGAAAGAGATATGTGGTGGATGACGGTATCTGCCAAAACTAGAGAGTTGCTAAATGTCCTCCTTCTGCTCCCTTAGGCATCTTTATATAAGCTTCAATTGGACTTGGACTTTATCTGTTCAGTTGCTCAAATATTTTATCTTTATTTAATTAGTTAGCAACTTAATTTTTGTTCAATTTCCAATTCTGCACCTCTTATTTGACCATTTTTGCAGTTTTGATCAGAATGTGACCAGAGTTGACTTCTACTTTGACCATTTGACCATATTTGACCAGTTGACTGCCCTACAGATGTTGACACGTGGCGTAGAGACTCTCTCTCCAGAATTAGGGTTTCTGCAATGGAGGAATGAGTGAGGTTGCAATGGTGTAAGTGTGATGGAGATGTTGTTGCGTCGTGGTGGCTGCCATGGGACGTGACCTACTTGAAGCTTCACGTTTTCTTCTCCGACGAGGTGAGTGAACGAATCGCAGGAATCAATGGTAGCTACATTGGTGCGGTGCAACTACTGTAATGGAGGCACCAATTTGCTTCAGCTGTTGCGGTTGAAGTGTTGCAGGTTCGTGTGGTGCTGCTGCGACTACTGCCTTGGTTGCAGGATGAAGATATTTCCGTTATTGTTGCAGTGCAGTGGTGAGATGCATTGCAAATGCGTCATGGTGGCGAAAAGAAACGGTGGTGACAGTGCGCTAAAATGATGGCACGTCTGTGACTGGTGCAGCTGATTCGCACAATTCGTGAAGAGAAAGAGGAAGTTACGGTGCTGCAATGGTTGCTCTGATGTGGTGAGTGGTTTTCATGGCTGTTTAGGCAAGTTGACGATGGAAGGGCGGTGGCTACCGACATGGGGATGGTGGAAGAGGAGAAAAATTAGTGTTAGGGTTCCATTTGTGAGATGGAAGAAGATGATGACGTGGTAGTGTTTAATTGGTTCATATGTGTTTGCAAGGATAATGACATATGTCAGCATATGGTTGGCCTAATTTGAAAGGTGGGGATTGCCACATGGCATGATTTGGTTGAATGGAGTTTAAGTGATAAGAGCGATGCAACTTAGTAAAAATTGGGGTGCAGAACATGTTTTTTTGGTCCACTTACAGGAGGAGTGTGTAAATAAAAACTGGGGGTGCATTTAACTCTTGACTATTTCTTTTCAGAATTTGCTGATTTTGGACTTATTTTGTAACTTTGAATATTTCCAATCCACACTTTTAATGACCCAATTTTAACTTTAGCTGCATTAACAAACGTTAGAATATCCAATAATATTTTATGCAACTAAAATCAATTTTTACGCCATTTTTACCTTACGTACTCAATAAATCCAATAATCACAAATCCTAATTAAATCAATCCTCAAACAAAAAAATTCTATTAAAACCCCAAATTTAAATATTAAATAAGGGCAAAAATTTGAACTCATCACACACCCACACTTATCCTTTTGCGCTGTTGGGCAAAATTAAACAATTTCAAAACTTGATTCTGAAGTATTTTATTTCATATCTTCACTAGATGAAAGGAATGAATACAAATGGAAACAAATCAATCTTCTAGAAATCTTGTTGTCATGCACATACAAACGGAAAGATTCTATTTTTCACACGAGTTAATCTTCTTAGTTTACAAGATAATCAAATATGAAAGAGAAACACTCAAGTTAAATGTATATTTTTTCACTGAAATTCGCTTAAGTGTTTTGGCTTGTGTTTGCACTCAACATACCCATGCAAGTAAACACTCTCAATGCTTAACACGACTCTAATATTTACAGCTTTCAGAAAACATGCATTCAAAGATCATGAAGACTTTTCATAGGTTATAATGGGGCCAAGGCAAAGGTAGGAAAACATTTTAGGATTTTTGTGTTTTTGAAATAGTAAGGTAGAAAGAATTATAGAGCATAATTTCAAAAACAATCCCTTTTGTCTTTTTTTCTTCTCTTTTATCCTTTGTTGCTCTTTTTGAAAAAGCAATCATTTTTCATTTCAACACTTTGTCATCAACATTTTTCCTTTTGCCATTTTTATAATTTTGTAGGTGAAATACTCATCCACACTTTATTTCTCAACTAATCTTAACATAATCCACTAGCTCCTTCTTTCTTCTTAAGGTAAGGAAAAACATGGTCTTTTTCTTTTTAAGGTTTAGCATTATGCTCGAAACAAGAAAAATAGGTTTAAAGCTCAAAGGGTCTACCAATGGATCAATGTCATGGTTAGCATATTTGGCCAAGTAGCTAAAAACAAGAAATGTCTCAGTCATATCAAATCATGCATATTCACCTAAGATACAAAACAAAAGAATCAAGCTAAGCATTTGAATATAAACAAAACATGAGCAAGTCACAAAAGAAAAATAGGAGTGACACATGGCAGTCTATCCTTTACCGTAAAGCTCAAAACTCACAAGGTCAAAAATCTTTCACAAAAGATTTATTCCAGAAACTCTCGAATCAACTCAATTATTAAATCACAAAAACAATCCACTCATAGCACATGATTCTTATTTTCCCAGAATTATGATCGTTCCAATTAGTGAATCAAATCCATAAATCCAATGTCAACATGTTTTATCGAAAGTATGAATTTTTTTTAAAGAAAACAAATAGAAAACAAAATTAGAAAAGAAAAATAAACAAAATAAGAAAAGGGAGAAAATAAATTTTCTCCCCACACTTCACAGCAAGCTTTTGGTCATGGAATTGTTTGGTCTTTTCCTTGTAGAACTTTGAGTTTTCATAGGCTGCAAGCCTAATCTCCTCTAGTTCTTTCAACTGAAGTTTCCGCTCTTTCCCTACTTCTTCCAAGTCCATGTTGCAGGCTTTCATTGCCCAATAGGCCTGATGTTCAATATCCATAGGTAGATGACAAGCCTTTCCAAAAACCACCCTAAAATGTGACATACTTATAGGTGCTTTGTAGGCTGTCCTATGTGCCTAAAGTGCATCATCCAATCTTGTGGCCCAATCCTTTCGACTAGGCTTCACTACTTTCTCTAGTATCTTTTTAATCTCCCTGTTAGAGATCTCTGCTTGC
>Ga0209389_1001160_pt1 | contig 17958 bp, 21 predicted proteins | sample CowpearedBW_FD_187526 | JGI IMG/M metagenome (GOLD analysis project Ga0209389, IMG submission 187526) | Root nodule microbial communities of legume samples collected from California, USA - Cow pea red BW (SPAdes) (version 2) | ecosystem: Host-associated > Plants > Roots > Nodule | place: USA...
TTAATATTTTTAAGGAAAATGCCCTAAACTAAAATATGTTCCCATTGACATAGTGAACATGTATAATATAGTTTGTTTCCAACTCATAAAAGTCCATCAAGTGTCCAATTCCAGATGTTATAAAAACCCATATTCATATTCAGTTCTTTCAATACAAAGCATATGAACCCTACTTTCTGGCTCCATCAATTCAATCATCCTCTTTGACAAATATGTATCCCAGTATTTAACAAAAAGTTCGTCCAAAGAGGCATAATCCTGTGAGACACAATGATCAAGTACCAACAATAGTATCACAAAATTAAATAGCAGATCACGCAAAAAAATAATAATAATTTACACTAACATTCAAATTATGGATTTTAATTGTAAACCAATTGAAAAACATTTTCTAGCTAAAATGTTCCCAGAGCAGACAACATTTCCACAGGTAGGAAATATTCTATTTCAACATACGACGTATACCTAATGCTAAACTAGAACATTCTGTCATCCAAGAAAACTGTCCCGATATAGTGTATGTTTTCCAACTTATAAAATTTCAGAAATTCATTACACTAGCAAAATAACCCTTTTCAATAAGACCCCTTTGAAAATAAATTTTCAACACATTGCCCATACGATCTTCGAAATAATTCACTCCCTGTTTCAATTTATCCTTCCAATAATGCATAAAAGTATCATTAAATTCGATGTATTCCTGTTGATGAACAGATTTTTAATTACAACATAAAAAATTTACAGTAACGGTGAAACTCCAACTCAATCGACTAACATTACTGGAGAAAATTAATAAACAACAACAATTACCTTCCCAGGATGAAAGCATGATAACTAATTTTGGACGTCTTTGCTGAATACTCCTTCTGATACAACCATGAAGGTATCCTTCCCTTTTTCTCCTAGGCTTAAAATTTGTCTTCAAGGACCACAGATACAAGAAACAACTTTTCCCTTCTTAAAGTAATCTTTTCAGTATATTACTCCCACTATCTACAACTACCAATTCTACAATAATAATAAACAATTTTTTATTTTACAACTAATTTAAAAAATATAATTTACGTATCCCTCTAAAATTGGAATAACTAATAACTATCTAACATTTTAATATATAAATAACATAATCATAATAATAATATTTTCTGAAATCAATTTTTTACTAACAAAGGCAAAAACATAATATGTTGTTATTTAATCTAAAACAATATCTATGACTAATTATAAAATAGTTTAAAAGAATTATTTAAAAATATAATAGGTTGGTAGTCCATCTAACATAATATCTATTAATAATAATCATATTATTATTGCTAAGCAAATTTAAAATCATCTATTAAAACATATAGTATATTATGATTCCATTTAATAAAACATGTTAACAAGAAACAAAATTATATAACTTATGTTTTAATAACAAAATACTATATGAAAGCCTATTATAACAAATTCAAATATTATTTATTTTACATCCATACAAAATTTTTAAATATTTGTTACAACAAAATAGTAGTATCATTTTAAATATATTGTTTATGTAATAAATGTATCAATACATCTTTCGTAATACTAAAATATCAATAGTATCATTAAAAATGTGTTGTTAGTGTAAGGCCGAGTTTTTCTACTGCCTTAATTTTGAAGGGCTGCCCCAATCTAATAGGCCTAAGGGCTGGCCCATGAGGCATACAAGGCCCCTAAGGCAGCCAAAACCCCTCACTTCTGTCATTCTTGCGAAAACAGTTCCCTCACACCCTCTTTTCTTCTCACAGAACGCTCTACTAGGGTTTAGCCCTAAGTCCTCTTCGAGCTAGCTCAAATCCATTTTCTACTCCACGTAAGTATCTCTTCCTAGCTGATATTGGTCCCCATTAATCACCCTTCGTATTTCCAGTTAGGGTTTCATGATAACCCCATTTCTTGGTTCTGTTCCACTTTTTATTTCAGCTCTTTAGTTCGTTCCTAGAGATGTTGTGCTCGTTGTCGTGCCGTCAAGGTCCTTGCTAACCCTTTTCCAGGTAAGGGAAGTTACGATTTGCGTCTTAAGCTATATTGATGAGTTTTGTGGCCATTTTTCATCATCTTGTATGCCCAATTGTAGTTATGATGCTATGAATATGGACTGTGTGCTTGGTGCGATTAAATGTTTGATCTGTGCGTGCGTGAACAATGGAGGGTTTTGCTTTTCTCGCCCAAGCGACTTGTCTAGCCTAAGCGAGATTAGCAGTACTCGCCCCTTTTTGCCTGCGGGAGCTGTCGCTCAGGCGATAAGCGAGAGCACGTCTCGCTCAGGCGAGGAGGTCTCTCCTAAGCGAGAGTGCGTGACATGGCCACTGTTTCTCTTTTCAAGCCCTCGCCTAGGCGAAGGGAGATCGCCTGAGCGAGAGACTCTCTCGCCTGAGCGAGACTCCTCTGCCTGAGCAAGAGGCTGGGCGAGAATGCACCAAGTTCTGTTTTCTCTACTATTCTTGTATGATTAATATATTTTGGATGATTTGGTTTGTTTAAAGCATGAGATGAATGATGTGTATGTATGGGATTGGTTCATGGATTTAATATGATGAGATGGTTATGGAGTTGATATGAAATATGAAGGGGTTCATGGATAAGCAATGATGTCCTTGACATGGTATTGGCATGAGGTACAATTCTGTATTGTGGATTTGGGAAGGATGAGTTGTTATTGACTCAACATGGAATATGAATGAGGGATGGTTACAAAAGGTTGATATGAAATTGATGTGTGTGATGAATATTACGTGATTGATTGAATATGTATAGTATGTGGTCAATACATAATTCCTTGAAATCTCTAGGTGAGATCTCAAGGTCGTGCTTCAGTGGTCGAGACGTAATTCCATGGCTCCTATTAATGGGAGTTCATGGTGGTGCCCCATCTATATAATTTGGTAAGGATTCAAGGTAAGGATGTATCTTGACACTCTAAGGAGTGAGTTAGTCTCACTTAGAGCGGACTGACTCTTGTGGTGAGAGTAGCAGAAGGCCTGAAACCATTAAGGGCTAACCTTGTGTGTGGGGGATTGGAAACATTGTAACACTTGTAACACATAGCTCGGGGGTGAGCAACTCAAGGGTGAGCAGAGATATTAACCACAAGTGCAAGCATTCGATGAATTCGACTAGATTATATGTATCTGGATGAGTCGAGTCGAGTCGTAGTGTATTGATTGGAAGTTCATAACATGCTTGGATGATTGTATGAGTAGTTGACTGTGAAAGTATACCTGATTACATGATAAAATCACTTTTGGCTCTAGCTTACCCTTTTGTTGTTTGTTGTATGTTTTATATGTGTCGTTCTCTCTTTTGCGATGATCATCAACTTGTTGATGTGAGCATATGCGAGGAACACCCGTGGTCAACAAGGAGGTGATGGTTCCACTGCTTAGCCATCTGGGCTGGATTTTACTACTTTGGGCTTTCTTTTGGGGCTATGACCCATGTACTAGTCTATCTTTTAATTTTCTGTTTTGATTAGTGTTGCACTTTGTATCTGGTTTAGTTTTGGCAACGTGGTGGTATGCCTTGGATAATTGTAAGGAGTTAAGTTTAAACTCCAGGAATGCGCCATTATATTATATTAGTGTTATGCTTCCTTTGATTATGTTTATTAATTAAATGGGGTATTATTGTTAGTGTAATAAATATATCAATACATCTTTCGTAATATTAAAATACTCAAATCGATCTTTTAACTAATATAAACTATAACCGTACAAATTCAAAAGAATATAGACAATAAGATCCATGCCTACGCACATGTCTTATTGTCTAGTTTTTTTGATAAAATTATGTGTTTAGATGAATTTGGGTCTTTTAACAAACTCAATGAGAAAGAGAAACTAGTCACTCATTTATTTACTAAAGATAATTTTGTTGAGTGAAAGTTATAATTTTGAGGGACACTTTTCGTCGTCGTGAGAATTCTATTAGGGCCAAATAAAATAATTAACGAGTTTTCAAAGTTTTGCGACTTCTACGTGAGAAAGATAATTTTTAGAAATATTTGATAAAGTAGACAAGTCCTTTAAGTTAATGGAGCTTAGATGATTACAAAATAATTTCTTTGTCAAATGAGGAAAGTCTCTGGTTAAAAGTGAAATAGTATTAGGCGAGTTAAGAAAGAATGTCTAATACAACTGATGTAATGATAAACATGTTTTACAAATCAAAATGTATAGTCTGTATATGTGTCTGCATTATTGATATTCAAGCTTCATAAGTTTGGCATATACAATAGTTCAACTCTTAGCATTGGACGAGGCTAAGCAGTGAATAAGTCAATGCATTAGACGACATAACTAATTAGACAACCTATGTAACTAAATGTCATAAGGCGTTAGATGATTCAAGGTGTTAGGCAACCCAAGAAAACTAATGTATACAACTTGTGTGAAAAAGAGTAAATGCTTTATTCAATATACTTTTAGAAAATAACATGTTACCTAATTATAATAATGAAGTGATTTTTTTTTATGTTCCATGAATTTGGAATACAAAAGGATACGTGTATATCCTAATAATTGTATACTGTAAAGATAAGTTTGTTCTATTGAAGATATGTCCAATATGTTGGTTACTGCGGTTTCAAAAACAGTTAATGGAAGTAGTGTTGATTAAGAAACAAATTGTCCCCTGCTAAGATGTTTTGGTACTTGCTTATAATAGCTAGTTTTAAACCATTATTTGCCATTAAAGGAGGACCAAAGATTGGGGAAATTACTCCACTTGGCCATGCTTGATTCGTCTACTACACTAATCCACCCTCTTTGTCTAGTTCTACAATTAGCTTATTTTAAGGCTCTTCTTACTCGTTTACCCTCATGGCCTTACACACTTATATGCACATTTTGTGTACCCTACTAGCACTTAGCACATAAATCTTTGTCCTTACAATCTCTTCAACTAAATAAGTTTTCGTCATCGAAGATGTATTCCCGAGGAAATCACTTTCACCATATTTATTCGTTTTCTTCTAGTAAGGTTAGGTGTTGCAGGCAACCTTCGATAAGTGAACAAAGTGGGGGTATAAAATGGAAAAGGGGAAAGGTGCTACTTTAATTTGTGATGATCATAGATTGAATTTTTATTGATCAAATCCACGTCCATTTTAGATCCAAATAATTTGATCAGATTTTTGATCCAAGTCCATTTTTTTCAGTAGAACTAGAATGATTTTTTTTTAAATCTAGATCCAAATATTTGGATCAAGATTTAAATCCAAATCCAAATATCTGGATTAAGATTTAAATCCAGATCCAAATATTTGGACCAGGTTCAAAATCAAGAATATATTTTTTATAAAAGAAATTTAAATTGAATTTTCTAAAACTTGTATTTTTAGGGCCAACACCATTGAATTTGGCAATTTTTTTGTCGGAGGAAACTCGGCCGAATTTCAACATGGGAGGGACTCGAATGACTTTCGGTCGTGGCTGACTAGCCAAATTTTGGGCCAGGGCCAACTCATCCAAATTTTGACCAGGGCCGACTTGACTAAATTCGACCGAATTTTGACCGAAGCCCACTAGGCCGAACATGACAAAATTTTGGTCGCAACCGTCTTGGCTTAATTTGGCCAAATTTCGTCTGGTGTCGACTCATCCCAATGAGATCAAATTTCGGTCCAGGATCGGCTAAGCCAAATTTTGGTCGGGATAACTTGACTGAAGTCGGCCGAATACGACAAAATTTCGTATAGGGTCACACCGACTCAAATGAATGTAGCCAAATTTTGGCTAGTTCTTCTCTACCTTTATCTAAACCCAACTAAAAATATAAATTGAAAATTTGGATTACATTTGATGGGTTATCCCTATTTGAAAATCTAGATTTAAAGAAAATTTGAGTTTTTTCCCACCCGAACTTTAATATTAAATATTGAAAGAAAGTAAAGGGCGATTGATGAAGAATATTACAAAGGGTGCTCTTTATTTCAATTTCCATATAAAATAATTGAAAAGAAGAAAGTAAACAAAAAATACTTAGTGAATGACCATGAACAACTTTCAAATTTAAATCAGACATCTCAATACAATGGTGATTAATTGGATCCGGTTTTTTCAAACATATTTTGTATAAAATATCAAACACTCAGGGTTGGCCACCAAATATACATATAATGGAACATAAGTATATGTCCAAATATCATATTTATCAACGAATAATAACATGGCATGATTCTAAAATGGAAAATGATTTTCTGAAAACTAAAATTTGACAATTTTCTCTTACAACATGAGGTGACATCTCCTAAGTGGCTATCCATTTTTTCATTTACTTATTTCTATATATTCTTAAATCAGTTAAAAGATGACACTTCAAGTTGTAATAGAAGTTGTCAAAATTTAGTAGTTAAAATATCATTGTCCTTCTAAAATTGTTATCTCACAATCAAACTGAATAATATTCTTCCAGACATATGTATAGTAGTACGTGTAGAGATTGTCAGAAACTTTTCTATTTTCCATACCATTTATTTTATTTTATTTTAAATCATTTATCTTGCCTCAAGCAATGTCTCAGACATTTCGTTGAGAGAATACACATCCACATTTCTTGAAGAAGAATCTGTCATGGTTGTCAAGTTATTTCTTCCCGTGTAAAATCCAGGTTGACTTGGCTCAGGCAATAACTTTTCGCCATTCAACATTAAAACAACTGAAGACATGTTTGGCCTATCCTCTGGTCTCTGTTGTACGCACAACAAACCAATATGAATATATCTTAATATTTCAGATGGACCATCTCCAGTGTCAACTAACTCATCCATTAGTTCCATTGGCCTTTTTTCAATCCATAGTCTCCATGCCTATGAAGAAAATACATGAAAACCATCAATAGATGTTAAAAAATTGATTTTTAGTCTAATTTAACCTTATAAAACCAATATGTAACATGAGGTATGCACCTACTTATAAATTATAAATTGATCTTATATTTAACCGATGTGGAACTTCCAACCATGTTATTCAAAAACTACCAATGAAAAAATATTCAGTGTTTCATGAGAGATCAGGGTGTTATTAAATTTCACTTTTAACTTACATGTCCAAGAAGATTTAGCTCATTGTGTGGGTCACGAAATCCTCTATTCTTCCTTCCACTGATTATCTCCAGTACAATTACCCCAAAACTAAATACATCTGATTTAATTGAAAATGATCCATGCACAGCATATTCGGGAGGCATATAACCACTGTGAAAAAAAAGCATTACTCAGAAATGAGAATTTAGATTTGTACATAGAATGGGTAAGAAAGAAACAAGTATAGAAAAACTTACTATGTTCCCATCACTTTATTTGTGTTTGCTTCATCTTGATCTAGGTTAAATGCCCTAGCCATACCAAAATCTGATATTTTTGGTTTCATATTGTTGTCAAGAAGAATATTACTAGTCTTGAGATCTCTATGAATGATTTTTAGTCTAGAATCTTGATGAAGATAGAGAAGTCCTCTAGCAATTCCATCAATAATTTCAAATCTCTTTGCCCAATCTATTGATGAACTTCTTGCGGAATCTGAGAAAATTCACCACCATGTTACGAAAAATATCACAAATATTGGAAAAATTAGATTCTAACAAAACCCCCACCAAAAATAAAGTAATCCAAGCTTCTATTTGGCATGAATTCATAAATTAGCAGTCTTTCATCTTGCTGAATAGAACAACCAAGAAGCTTTACAAGATTGCGGTGTTGAAGTTTTGCAATCAACAATACTTCATTCTTGAACTCATCTAAACCTTGTCCCGAAGTTTTAGAAAGCCTCTTAACTGCAATTTCTTGCCCATCTGGTAATATTCCCTGACAATAATTTCATAACATTCAAGTTATTTCTTTGTGAAGATGAATGATAAGTAAAATTTAATTCATACCTTGTACACCGGTCCAAATCCCCCTTGTCCCAATTTGTTACTTTCAGAAAAGTTATTTGTGGCATTGGAGATGTATAAAAAGTCGAATATTGGTAAATCAATGTCATCCTTCTTATTCTTGTTCTTCCAGTAATTTGTTTCTGCTACTTAAAAATGTATCAGATCTTACGCAAAACAAAGATATAATAGAAAAGAATTTTCAGTAAAGTGTAACAAAATTCAGAACATAAAAATGAAGATTGGTTGTTATTACATTCAATCATTGCTCAGTTTAAAGTAAAATATAACACAAACTGTTGTGGCAATATTTAATCATTATGAGTTCACCTGCTTGCTTGAGTTTATTCCTGTTGAGGCAAAATATGGACCCAAATACTACAATGGCGATGATGAATATAGTGCAACCAAGTATAATTCCTCCTATCTTCCTGTTGAAGGCGTGATCTAAAAGATTAAGAACATAATCAACAAATACACAATTACACATTGGACCATTTACAAAACATATAACTAGAAACAGATATATATAGAAATTCTTGTTCAACTTAACCTTGAGAACATAATACATGTCAATATTTTGTGGATGATTTCAAAATCAATAGGGTGAAAAGGAAAAAGGAATAGAGCAGAAATTGGGAATGGCCGCACCGCGTTCTCAGTTTAAGTAATGAAATGAAACGATACACAAATTGATTTTCGTGAATCTTACCATAGAAGGTACTTTTTTTAGCACAGTTAGTAGCGACAGATTGTATTTTTTGTATCTTAATGGAAAATACTATGTTAAACCTACCCTACTATATGTGGGGTATACTTATTTCTTCTTTAAAATTTTCATTTTATTTGGAAAGAATTACATAATGTTTGGGCTTGGAATGATAACGTTTTCGGATGGTGGGATCAACCCATTTTGTAAAATTAGGTTCATATTTACAAAATCATCCAACTTAACTTCGATTATTTTTCTACACCCTTCTGTACATTTTTTTCTTTTCTTTCTCAATTATTTCCTTTTATTCTTTATTAATCATACATAAGAGTTGAGGCACACATTTGTAACTACAACTAGGATGATAAGAGGACAGGTGGGTGTGGTCCCTATATATGCATAATCACTAAGACAAAAAGTGTTATAACGTCACCTAGTTAATCTCTTCTAAAGAGAACACGGACGTCAAAAATGATTGATGGCATTTTTGTAAATAAAGAATCAATTTTAACGCCTGTCCAGAAAATCTCCGACGTCCTTTAACGTCTGTTACTGATGCGCCCGATGTCCCTCCAGCTTGATGTTTGTTCCCCATGCGCCCGACGTCCCGTAACGTCGATTTCTTCACTAATCTGACTTCCTTTAACGTCGATTTATATCAGAACTGATGTCCCCCTTCATAAATTGATTCACAGCACCGCAAAAACCTAACTGTTTCTCTTCTTCGCGAGCCATCTCTGTCATTTGCCGGCCAGCGCGACCTTCGCAGGTGAGTTTTCAACCATGAATCTTGTTGGGTTTTGATTTGTGCACTGATTTAAGCATTTTGAACCGATTGGATTTCGTTTTAGTCTCCATTTTACATAAATGCAGGGTTTTCCCTCTTTGCACCATGAATTTTTTCGCCGACAGCCCACCCTCCTCTATCTACATCCTTGTTTTTTCTACAAGAGGTTAGTTTTTCATTTTCCTCTAATTCATGTATGCGTTTATTTTATATATTTTTTTGGCTTGTTTTTTTATTAGGAAAATTATGATTTTTGATATATTTGGAATAAAATTAAGATTTATTATAAGATGAGTTGCATGTTAAAATGATTTTAATGTATTTTGTTGGTTTTTTTGGCTTATTTTTTTTTTATTTGAAATTTTATGATAGTTGATAAATTTAATTGATAAATATATTTTATATTTATTATTAGATTTGTTGCATGTTAAAATATTTTTATTTTTATTTTTTAATATTATTATTGCATTGTTATTTTATATGTGAAGATTTATTATAATTTTAGTTCACAATATTGAGAGAACCTTAGTTCCCATTTGAGATCTAGTACAAATGATTAAATTTTTAATTGTTTGTATTAGATTTTAAATTGTCTGATCGGACAATTTGAAAAAATTATTTTTCATAATTGCTTATAACGTGTATATTGAAGTTTATGCATAAATTTGATAAAATTTCGATTGAGGCAATTTGTGTTGTTCTCTGGATGCATACTTGATTGTGATCATGATTGATCTCTTTCATTTCGTGTACTTTAGAGACCAATGCGAAATGCTGTTGAAATTTTGTCAAATTTATGATGTTTGACTTCTTCGTATACGTGTTAAGAAATTATGAAAAATAATTTTTTCAAATGGGTAGGGTAGGGTCTTACCTTGTGATAATTAAGAATTTGAGATTGATGAAGTTTTTTACGAAAATAGTATGGATCTAAGTTGGATGAATGAGCGTCGCATCAGTGAAGAGTATGAAAAGGGGGTTTCTGACTTTTTGCAATATGCTCAAGAACATGCAATCTCTATTAATGGGACATATTTTTGTCTTTATGTTCGTTGTCTTTTCATATTCAGAATAATGAGAAGTTATACACTTTGGACTTGACATGGAGTAGTTAGACCAACCTACGACGTCACGAGGAATAGATTATGTAAACCAATGGATGGATGATCATTTAGAAAACATGGTACGTGATGTTGGGTAAGAAAATTTTGAAAAATCTCATTTATTTAATTCTCTTAAGTTTGATTCAGAGGAAGAGTTGTACCCAGGATGCGCTAACTTTACACGATTGTCGGCAACTTTGAAATTGTTCAGTTTAAAAGCGAGGAATGGATGGACCGATAAAAGTTTCACAGAATTGTTGGAGTTGCTAAAGGAAATGCTTCCAAAAAATAACATGTTACCTATCCGTAATTACGAGGCAAAGAAAATTTTATGTCCAATGGGTTTAGAATATCAAAAGATACACGCATACCCCAATGATTATGTTTTATACAGAGACGAGTTTGCTTCACTAAAGGTGTGTCCAACATGTGGTTTATCGTGGTTTAAAAAGAAAATTGATGAAAGTGGTGATGAAGACAAAGATGGTCCACCTGCTAAAGTGATATGGTATCTTCCTATAATACCTAGATTCAAATGATTTTTTCCATTAAAGAAGATGAAAAGAACCTGAAATGGCACATTGATGGAAGAAAGTGTGATAATCTTCTTCGACACTCAGCTGATTCTCCACAGTGGAAGAAGATTGATGAAACATTTCCAGACTTTGGTGTAGAGCCAAGAAACTTAAGACTTGGACTTGCTACAAATGGTATGAATCCTTATGGGAACTTAAGTAGCAAACATAGTTCATGGCCAATTTTGTTGATGATAGACAATCTATCTCCTTTGTTATGCATGAAGAGAAAATATATGATGTTGTCTATGATGATATCGGGTCCTAGACCACTTAGAAATGACATTGATGTGTACCTAAAGTCGTTGATCGATGATTTGAAACTGTTGTGGGAAGAAGGCATTGATGTGTCCGATTCATATTGTCAAGAAACTTTCTGTTTGCGTGCAATGTTCTTTTGCACCATAAATGATTTCCCAGCATATGGAAACTTGAGCGATTACAGTGTTAAAGGTCATTTCGCATGTCAAATTTGTGAAGAAAACACAAGTTATATTCAATTGAAACATGGTCAGAAAACCGTGTATACAAAACATTGAAAATTCCTTCCTCGAAATCATCCTTACTAGAGAATGAAAAAAGCATTTAATGGAAGTCCTGAGAATAAAGTTGTGACGAGACCCTACAATGGTGAAGAAGTATACAATCAGGTGAAAAACATTGATATTGTGTTCGGTAAACATCAAAAGAAGAAGACCACAAAGAAAAATATTTGGAATAAACGATCAGTCTGCTTTAATCTTCCATATTGGTGTAAATTTGAGGTACGACATTGTATAGACGTGATGCACATTGAAAAAAATGTATGTGATAGCGTCATCGGGACTTTACAAAAGGTAAAAGGAAAGACCAAGGATGGAATAAAAGCACGACAAGATTTGGTGGACATGGGTATCCTTTCTAAGTTACATCCACAATCAATTGGAAGACGTACCTACTTGCCCCCAGCCTGTCACAGTCTTTCTAGAAAGGAGAAGCAAACTTTTTATCAGTGTTTAAAAAGTGTGAAGGTTCCCCAAGGTTACTCTTCAAATATTAGTACCCTTGTTTCTATGCAAGATTTAAAGTTAGTTGGTTTAAAGTCCCATGATTGTCATGTGCTGATGCAACAATTGTTACTAGTAGCTATTCAAGCCATCTTACCTTCTTCTGTTAGAGGTATTATAACATGTTTGTGTATGTTCTTTAATGCAATATGCAAGAAAGTTATTGACCTTCGAGTGTTAAATGATTTGGAAAATGAGACCATTACACTATTGTGTCAATTGGAAATGTATTTTCCACCATCATTTTTTGATATCATGGTTCATTTGATAGTTCATCTAGTTAGAGAAAATCGATTATGTGGGCCAGTTTTCTTGACATGGATGTACCCAGTTGAGAGATACATGAAAAATCTTAAAGGGATATGTCAAGAATCAATATCGACTGGAAGCTTCAATTTTAGAACAGTACATTGCAGAAGAAGCCATTGAATTCTTTTCAAGTTATATGCCAAGTTGTGCACCAATTGGAGTTTCTAAGAGTAGACATGAAGGTAAATATGAAGGCAAGGGTGTTCGAGGAGTGAAGATTCAAAGTGTTAGTAGAAAAGAAGTTGATCAAGCCCATTTGTACATCTTAAACAACATTGTAGAAGTTATTCCTTACATTTCACAACACATTGATGAAATGAAGTCTGCATACCCACATATGAGTGAAAAATGGGCACTTAATGAACATAACAAAACTTTCTTATCATGGTTTAAGAAAACAATTTATGCGATTCCAAATGTTTCTAAAACTCTATTGAGGCTAGCTCATGAACCGAACACTGATGTGATCGCATATGGCAGGTTCTACATAAACAATTATTGTTTCTATTCAAAGATGAAAGATGAGAAAAGTAGAGTTCAAAATAGTGGGGTTACACTTAAGCTGAAGCTGTACATTTTTGCCAGTTCTAAGGACAAAAATCTAATTACAACATCCATTAGTTACTTCGGAATAATACAAGAAATATGGGAAGTTGACTATGTAACTTTTAGAGTGCCAGTTTTTAAGTGTAAATGGGTTGATAGAAATTCCGATGTGGGGACAAATGACCTCAGCTTCACTTTGGTGGATCTTAACAAGATGAGTTATATGGATGAACCATTTATTAATGCCATTAAAGTGAGACAATTGTTTTATATCATTGATCCAACCAATCAAAAATGGTCAATTGTATTAGAACGAAGAAGCATGCACAGAAATTGTGATGAATATTGTCTTTATCTACTTGAGACGACGTCTTTCTCATCAACAACCATTTAAGACAAGGTTGATGACGTAACTGATGACATTCATGCTATTCGAAGTGATCACAATGAAGGCATATGAGAGAAAAAAATACCTTATTAGGTGTTTATTTATTAATATTTTCACATTTATAATTTTATATTTTTCGTGTAATATAGTAGAGGTAAATTAGTATATTTTCCTTATTAACATTTTCTAATGATGTGTTTTTCAGGTATGACGAGCTTTGGGTCAGCAAAGAGTGGACCAGATAGATCTATGACTCGGTTGTCGAGTGTCACAAACCAACGACTTGGTAAACAAAGGTTGCTGGTCGAGATTGATCCCCAATCGAATGATCTTAGTGGCCTAGGGGAAAACGATTACCGTAGCTATAGAGGGATGTTGTCCAAAAAGAAAATCCCTATTGTGATTGCTTCGTGGGATGACGTCGCGAAGGTCGATAAGAACCTCCTATGGCAAGATGTTTTAGTATGTTTACTTAAAGCAACTATATTGTTTATTATCTTAGTTAACACATAACTTATTTGTTGATTTTTGAACAACAAAATTTTGATATTGCTCCAAACATCGAGCGAATTAGGAAGAAAGTGCTATCTTACATAGGCACCAGATGGAGGGACTTCAAGGCAAGGCTCACACATCTATATGTGTTTGGAGACAAACAACATGATACTCCTTGCATAAAGTACTCAATCTTTGAGGAGGATTGGATGTATTTTTGTGCATGCAGAGAGTGTGAGGATTGACAGGTTTGTTTATGAAATTTGTTTATAGTGACATTAGTCATACATTTTTGAATTAAAGTTAGTAAATAGTGTTATGTGTGTGATAGGAAAAAAGGACAACAACCTAAGAAAGACAAAGGCTTAATGATACACCTCACGTACTCTTTAGAGGTAGCTATGCATTATTAGAGAAAGAAATGAAAAAGTCTCGTTCACAAGCCTTAGGACTTGAGTCCCCTGACGAAGTACCTGCAATTCCTAGGTACGAGCTGTGGAAGGCTGCAAGAATAGTAAGTGCATCACGTATTTGACACCCATAGTTCATATGATTCCTCTTTATGATTAAACTTGCTTATGTGGTGTAGGATGAGTTAGTTGAGAAAGAGACTCAGGGTTCGTTTGTTGGTCATGGTCGAGACGATATACTGACAACAACGATTGGAAAGCCAGAGCACCCATGACTTATTTGTGGTGTTGGAGGTTTCATTGATCTTCGAGATTACTTTGGTCTTCCACAAAGAAGTAACGAATCCTTAAGTCAAGAGGCCTTGAGGAAGATGGAGCAACAAATGGAGGAAAAAATGAACCAACGCATGGGAATTACGGAGCAACGCTTCATGGAACAACTTCAACAACAAACACTTGAAGAAAAGCTTCTGTCCATGCATCAGCAGAATATGGAGATCCCCACTCAAGCTCCTACAGAACATCGTGTGAGCACAAAAGGCTCATGCTCTGCTGCAGATCATACTGACTACACAAGTCAGTATGAGCTATTGGTTGATGGAGATCCTCCACACGTAGTGGCCATAGGACGACAACTTCAAGGGGGCAGACTATCCATGGTGTTCCTTTACTGCCCTAGTACGCGCGTGTGACAATTGATGAAATTCTAGATCCCCATGCTCAAGTGCCTTTGCCAACATCAGAAATCCAATTCGTTGGGGAAGCTTTAGGCAAATTTATAGCTTGGCCTAAAGCATTGATGATGCCATACTTTGGCCCACAAAAAGTATCATGGCATCATATTCTAAGTAGTTCAATTTTACAATTTATAAACCTTTTGATCTTATACCTTTCAAAAATCTTTATTTCAGTCCACCCGTCTTAAAAAGCAGCATGTTAGGCGTCAATGTGTTATACATGAAGATGATGACATGGTAGAAGCAGAAGATGAACCTCTAGGGAAGCTTCTCACAAAATTACACAAATTGAAGAGAGGACTAGTAGTGCTCTAGTGGGAGTTAAGAGTATTTGGCCTCCACTGTCATGTTCCATTGTACATCTATCTGAATGATGCACTAGAGATCGTTGCGGGAGACAAGATGTTAAATATTTCAATTTTACAACCATGGTGCATGTAAGATTTTTTATTGTATTCTACATTTAGAACATTGAATTGGTACTTTTTAATTTATACCTAACAGTTTTATTGTAGGTACATGAACAAAGTAATTGTGGAACAAGGCTCAACTTCCATGTATGGATTCATTGAACCTCAGACCATTCAAGCTTCTGGAAACTCACCTTATCACGTGAAAAGTTATTTGCAAACATGGATGGCTAAGACAAACAGAGATTTACATTGCGTGTAAGACCTATAAAATTTAAGTAATTAAATAAATAGTTAATTAATAAATACGGGTAGAGAGAGCCTTTATGGCATTAAATTCTAACTTGTATGATGTGGAAAAGTACTAGCTCAAATGGTTGAGAGTACTTTATTATGTGAGAGGACTTGGGTTCAAGTCCTATGTATGTCAATTATGTGTTATTTATTTGTTATTATACTTTTATATATGTGATCATGTTGTGGAATGATATAATCCATGAATTAAATTAGCTAGTAAGAAACATGAATTGGCTTGATGGTTTAGCATTGACTTGGCATTGGAATGGTTGTGGGTTCAAACCTTGATGAACCTAAATTAAACTTTCTTTTTGCCAATATTTCCTTTGGCATAAAGGTGGAAAGGCATGGAAACCCTAGATGGCTAAGGAGCAGCCAAGGGTGGCTGAAAAACAGACCATAAAGATCCAATAAATGGTAATTAACATCACCATTATTTAAATTTCTATCTGATTTTGAGTTCTAGATGAGGAATCGCCTGGAGGTACGAGCCTGACCGCCAGGCGACATATGTATGCCAACCCAGATTCTGGGTGTTTGGATGAAGGGCTTGGTAGGGCTGATCAAGCCGCCAGGCGACACGAGCGATATGTATCGATATTGATGATTTTGGGGTTCTGGGTGATTTCCAATCGGGGAAAAGTCTGTGATAATTGTTGAGGGATGATCAGATGTTGAAAATACTATTGAATATCGTGTAATTGAAGGTTAATTTGAATGAAACAGTGCAAATAGGTATTAAGGTTGGAAAGTTTTGGAATTTGATACTACGAGACCAATTGGTGGTGTAATGTTAAGGGGAAATTTTATGGAATAGGTGTGGTTTGTATATTGGACTTCATGTAGGTGAACTATCGTGAGAATTGGGAAAAAATGGACTCTCGCTGGTGTAGTGCAGAATTCTGGAATTTGCCAGAACTGGTATACCTTTAAGGAAAGAAGGAGTTACTGTTTGGTGGGTAGATGTATTGGAAAGTTGGGGTCTCTACGGAAGTGGACCTTTAAGGAAACCAGGTATGAATCATTAGACAAAAGCTAAGATTTGTGTAGTCATGCATTCATGGTATGAATTAACTTGGGGTTTCAATTGGGAAATTTGATGGAATCAATAAGGAACATATGGCAGTAGGGGTATGAGTAAACTAGAGTTCTGTGGAAATAAAATTTGAGTGTACAAGGGATTTAGCCACAGGTCTGAGTACGCTGGAATTAGTATTAAGGAGTGGTTGGAGACTTAAATAATACTGTAAAAAATGTTGGGATATAAGAGGCATGGCTATGGAGAGCACATTGTGAAACAGGAAGTGTGAACTTGTGAAACCTTTGGAGATGTGAACCTATTTGGCAATCATGAGTATAGAGAGAAGTATAGTCAAGGCACTAATCTTGGGATTTTGTACCAAAATCATTTGAGTGTGAATGGTATAAATGTGAATCAACTAAATTAAGGTGATAAATGTTATAGTTTATAGATCCAAGTTTGGGCTACAGACTGTTCATAGGACTTGGAATTTAGTACTACGCGACCTACTAGTATGGCGCCTGGCGGAGGTATTGGAACTGCCAGGCGATAGCTAGGAAACAATGGGCTTCTAGTGCGAGTGACGCCTGGCGGAGAGGGAGGTTTTGCCAAGCGATAATGACAAGGTCAAGGGGCCCTGGAGTGCATGCGCTTGGCGGTATGGGTTGTCCCGCCAAGCGGTATCTGCGACATTGGGATTTCTAAGGCGCTTGGTGCTTAGCGGTACGCATTCTCCACCAAGCGGTTTGGAAGCTGGCAGCGCCTGGCGGTACGTGTCCCCCGCCAAGCGACTTTGCTACTACAGTCTTGGGTTGCTGGTTCTGCATGCGTGATCTAAAAGGCTTTTGGTGATGATTGAAAGGTGGGGTTGCTGGTGTTCCTTGAGTTGAGCTCGGAACGTACCCCTTGAGTTGAGCTCGGGATAGGGGTTAAGCACGTGGCATTCCTCGAGTTGAGCTCGGAATGACGGATGAACATGAGGAACCCTTGAGTTGAGCTCGGGTTGGCGAGTGTTGCCGGTGTGAGTGTGTTGGTTATGGCCAGTATGGATGGGTCCAGATAGATTGCCCTCCTCAGTTAATAGCTGAAGAGTTTCGTATTCGGGAACTCTACCTGGCGTTACGGTGTATGATCCGTAGCAATGGTTTCCCGCACGTGCTCTATCAGTTGTGGCCGATAGGTATGGCAGCAGGTCATCTTGAAGTACTCACTAGGACATGTAGAAC
>Ga0209389_1001163_pt1 | contig 17947 bp, 15 predicted proteins | sample CowpearedBW_FD_187526 | JGI IMG/M metagenome (GOLD analysis project Ga0209389, IMG submission 187526) | Root nodule microbial communities of legume samples collected from California, USA - Cow pea red BW (SPAdes) (version 2) | ecosystem: Host-associated > Plants > Roots > Nodule | place: USA...
ACAACGAGAGAAAACAGAATTGGAGCCCTCCGCCGTCGCAGCCTCGCTCAAGCTAGGAGCAGTCGCCCAGGCGAGAGAAGTTGTCTCGCTCAGGCGACTGGCTCTCGCTTAGGCGAGCCTACCACGTTGAGCCTTAAATGATTTCACGATTTCTCGCTCAGGCGACGCTGTCTCGCCTGAGCGAGCTAACCTGTCGCCCAAAAGTGCAGCATCTCGCCTGGGCGAGTGCTCGAGGGAGAACCAGGGTGAACGTCCTGCAACTCTCGCCTAGGCGAGGCGAGCTCGCTTGGGCGAGAATCGCAGAGCTCCCCCCTGTCCACCCACATGCAGTGGCGGAAACCACTCAGATCCGCCCCCAAACACACATGCAACTCCATATAATCCATCAGAAACACATTTTACACGCATACAAACAGACAACGACCAAAAGACACCCGAAAACAACTTTGAACGGTTAAAACTAGTTTCCCTTACCTTTTTAAGAGCTAGCAAACAAAAAGGTCCACACCACGGAACACCACAGCTTCGGAAACTACTACAAGGAGCTGCAACCACGAAACCATGACCAAACAAAGGTACGGGGTTAGATCCCAACCCAACTCAGGTGTCCAAAACGGAAAAAGGAAAGACCGAGAGAGTTCCCAGATGTTTACTTACTTGGAAGCCAAAACGAACTTAGTTAGTTCGAAAGGGGATTCGCTGTGCCCTAGCAGAGGACCTCTGTTAGAGTTTGTGGGATGGAGGGGACCTGCTTCTGCGTAGGGAACAAAAACCAGAATGAGAGAAATGGTAGGGTATGGGGTCCTTCTGTAGGACAGGGCCTTGGGCCTCCGAAAAGGCCAGGCCCAAAACAGGAAACTGAAAAAAAGGCTTACATATAATCTGCACTATAGATTTTGTATTATGTAATTCAAATTTAAAGAAACAATTACTTAAACAAGTAAAATTAACAAAATAATTATTTTAATTTAAACAATATTTTTAAAGAGTAAATTGGAAAATAAATGTGTACATTAAAAAAATAAAATACTCTAAGTATACATAATTAATTATTACTTTGTTGGATGGTTTAAAAGTAAAAGATATAATTTAATTTTGAAAAAGAAAAACACTTAAGTTTAAATATATTTTTAGTTTTTTATAAAGAAATGGTTTTTTATAAGTTTTCTTATAGTGAAAAATACAATGACACTTTATCTTTATCATCATATGTCATATTAATTAATTACATAAATTTAGGATGCACGATGTGAAGTCTACTTCTGTTTTAAAATTCTTTTGGGCCTGGTTTAATTAGAAAGTCCAAGGTCAACCCATTTGTCTTCTTAGGACCCCATTTGTCTTCTTAGGACCCTTTCCAGTTACTCACGTGCTTCCATTTTGTCTCCTTCTTTTAAAACAACTCATATTCTCTCTCTTGTTTGAAGCAGAAGTTGAGCTAGGGCAGGTGTGAAACTCTCTTCCGAGCTAACGAGACGTTCCTTCTTCCATGTAAGTTGAACACCAAAACTTTGTGTTTTTCCTTCTTTTTCAATTTGATGGTGTTGGTTCAGCTTTGGGGTCTTTCTCAGAGCCTCATTTCATTTGTTTTTGCTTATATTTTTAGCTCCTTAAGTTGTTCTAAGTCTGCTTTTTTTTACTAAGGGTTTACTCCTCCTCAAGTTTAACTACTCTCAGTCAAGGTAAGAAAAACTAGGGTTTTTAATGTTTTTGAAATATCTTGCCTGTTTTTGGTTCTGTTTCTTATTTAAAATGCTTGAAAGATACTTGTAAGTGTATGAAAATGAACTGTATGTGGTTTGATTTGAGATTCTGATTGTGCATGTGTGAGCAGGTGATAAACTTGTTATTCTCCTCCAAGCGAGCAACTATCGCCTAAGCGAGAGCTCGAGAAATGGCACTATGAGTTTTCTACGAGTTTTCGCTTAAATGAGACCTTCCCGCTTGAGCGAAACCGGTGTAGATATGTGTTTTTATTACTTGTTCTCTTTCATGATTGGGTGTTTTACTCCTTAAAGGCATGCTAAATGATGTTGTGCATGTATAATGTGATATTTGAAATTGTATTTCATATGTTGGGCAAGAGATGATAATATTATGAGATAGCATGTGGATTTGGTGCGAAAATTTCATGGAGGAATCCTTTTTGATGATAAAGTAGTGTATGTATTGACTTGAGGATTCAAGCAAGGTTGCATTCTATGACCATGGACCAATCTTGTGTGTGGTAGGGTGAAACTCATTGCCATTAACAATTTGCGTAAAATCTGCTTATTTATTTGTGTTAAAAAAAATATTTTTTCCTAGCTTACTCTTTCTCTCTGTGTTTGTTTTCTTGTTTGATTTTCCCTTTTGCAATGATCACCTATGTTGGTGTGAGCAGATGTAGAAACTCCTGGTGCGGATGAGGATGTGACTGTTTAGTTTAGGTAGATTTGTTATTGCTCTTTTGAGCATTTTTTGATGAACCGTGTTATTTGTAATTCCTTGCTCAATGGAGCATTCTTTTTGCCAAATTGTTTTATATTTTGAGATAGGATTATGACATTGTTATGTACATATGATACTTCTGTTTTAGCATATTTTGAATGATCGTAAAAGATTAACTTTTATATACTTTATGTAGCATGCTTTATTTTATATTATTATCATGTGATGTTTTGTTTATTAGAGTTTATCTATTAAAAGAGATGATACACACATTTTATTTTTTATATTGAATAATATATAATTTAATTTTGATAAAAAATATACTTTCTAAGTTTAAATATACTTTTGGTTTTTGTAAAATAATAGTTTTTTATAAGTTTTCTTATCATGAAAAATTAAACGGACACCTTATCTTTATCATCATATATGCCATATTAATTAAATACGTTAATCTAGTATCCACGATTTATTTATTTTTTATATTGCAACTTTGGTCATTCTTTTTTTTTTCTCACCCTTTTATCTATCTATCTTTCAAATTATTTACATCCTCCGGTGACATGCTACACTACATATTAGTATTATATATTTATTGTTTACTTTAAAAAAGTATAGAGAAACACGCTGTAACTAGGAAGATGAAAAATAAGTATTCCAAGTAATGTATATCATTATTTGCAGTTGTGTCACATTTTAAACTTTTTATCGATTTTCCTGTCAAAAATGTTATTTCCTCTGCATTTTTAAATAAATTAAAATTTCAAATAATAATTATAATTTCAAATGTATAAAGAAAATAAAAATATATCCAGATACCTAAATTAATGTTCACTCATTTATAATATTCCAAAATAGTGTTTTAGTTTTTATTTTGTTGTTAAATTTTAAAGATTCTCCTGATGCGTGTTCTTCGTTCATCTGACCACCTTTTTCTTTGGCATAAACCCTTTTCACAGTGAAGTATGGACTCCACAGGTCATTCCCAGAGCACGCGGTAGAGAAAAGAAAAACAGAAGCAGCGGTACATTTATCTGTTTTATCGTTTTTCTCGCCCAGTTCATTTTTTCCGAATTTTGTTCTTTTTGTACATCAAATGGTCCAATGAGAATGTTTATAGTGTATTGTTTGATTTTGAAAATATATTAAATAAGCATATACACTAACCAACTTACTCTCCCTTCTAAAAGGGGAAAGCTTGAGCCTTTTTGCACTACCCTATGTTTGTTTTGTGTCTCTGAATTATGGTTTTATATTTGTTTTGCTGTTTTGCATCTTCTTTGACTTGGAGAGGGATAATTTTTTGTGACTGGGTGTTTTTCTTTCGTTGGAATTTGAATGTAGGTTGATCAAAGAGCAAAAGAAAGCCATGAAAGAGGTTATCTCAATGGGAACAAATACCCATTCTCAGCAGGGACAGATTACTGGTGATGTTCTTCCGTTTGCTAGAAGGTAAGTTTAATACGCAGACTTATTGTTAACACATTTAGTGTTGAGTGTTTGCATTGTTGAATATATTATGTTGTAATAATCTCTTTGTTCACTTATGTTTGATTGATTTTTTTTTTTGTTTTTTCCTGTAGCTATCAACTTGAAGCATTGGACAAAGCTATTCGTGAGAATACTATAGTGTACATGGAGACTGGTTCAGGCAAGACTTTGATAGCCATCATGCTTCTTCGTAGCTATGCTCATCATCTACGAAAGCCTTCTCCTTTCATCGCAGTGTTCTTGGTTCCCCAAGTTGTGTTGGTCTCTCAAGTATGTCAGTCCCTATCTTATGAGGCCTGTTTCAAATTTGAGATTCATTATTTGATTGCAATGTGCTGGTTGAGGAGCTATGGAATGGGCCACTACTTTCACTGTGCTTTTTTTTCTATGTTATCTTTTGACTTATTGTTGTTCACTTGTAAATTTAGCAAGCTGAAGCTGTGAAAATGCATACTGACTTGAAAGTGGGAATGTATTGGGGTGATATGGGAGTTGACTATTGGGATGGTGCTACCTGGAAACAAGAAACGGAGAAACATGAGGTGGGTTTTTGCATTTTTATCCAAACTGAAAGTTGCCTTTTCGTTTTTACAGATTCTTTTTTGCTTGATCATAACCCATTTATTTGTGTCATGCATGGTGTACTCCTGTTTTGCCCCCATTTAAAAAGGTAGCTGAATGTTTATTTCAGTAGTTATCTGAATTTTATGATTCTTGATTTTAATCTCTAGTTTCAAAATAATTTAGCTACCAACTGATTTATATTATAAGATGAATCATCAATGCCTTCGCATCGTACAATACATGAACGAATTTGTGCTATTTTGTATTGATACAAGTCACGTGATTCAGTGATTCGTTATATATATTATTGTCTTTCATCATTTCCATTGAAAATTCAAACAATTTTAAATTGTTAAATGTAAATGAAATGATTTGATGAAACATGTTTGAAATTATTGTTTGACTGTTCCACTACTTTAGTTGTCACTCAATCATTTAATGCTTGCACAGTTTTGTAAAACTCAAGGATTGGAGGGGGTTGTCAAAGATTGTAACTCGACTTGTAAGACTCATGCATATGTGGGAAATTGTATTTATAGACCTGCAGATACATTAAACATAAGAAAATTAAAAAAAATAGCTCACAATAAAACAAAAGCCATGCACCATGCAGACATTGCCAGTCCAAAAAAGTGGGATATATTTTGAATTTTTTTATATAATCTAAATAATGTATAATATATACTTATAAATTCTCAAAACTGACAAATATTAGTCAAAATTAGTGGCATTCAGGAATAACAATTAGAAGTCATTGGTGTTTTGAACAAAATATACAAGTAAATACTGAACACAAATCAAATACAAGTTTCTTTACCTAGGTATGATTTATCAATTATCAATGACTAAGGTAATTTATAATTCTTTTTAGACATAGATTTTTATTTCCGCTTTAAATAAATACCAAAAATAACCTCCCAAAAAGCCCTAATGCCATTGTTGAAAAGGGTTTTTTTGGAATCAATATTTAGCTCTCCTACAGCTGTTTCTTAGCCAGATATTTGGTCTGCTCCAGCTCCTACACTAAACCATTCCACCATGGCACCCCTTGTGTCGGATAGGGGCTGCTCCACTCCAGTGCTATAGTGGCATGCTATTTAAAACTGATAAAGTACGACTAAACTAAATAAGGAATTGTATAAATCATGTCCAAATAAACCTTTCCTAATCATGAAGTTAAATAATAATGGTAATACTCCACAACACCCCCCATTTTGGTGCCTGTTGTTTTCAGTTTTTGAACTTAGTGTGCACCTGCCACTATTGAAGAGAATATGAAATACTCAACTTTCTTCATTGCTTAAATTGGTAAATTGGTGGCCATTGGTCACACTCTTTTCATTGGTCATTGTGGAATTCTTTCTTGCATGTTGTATAATTTAACATTTTTCTATTTATTTTAGAGGTTTGTTCGTGGTTAAAGCTTATGGTGTACTTAAACATAGTTTTGTCTTTATTTTTATGTTTGAGAGAAATGGAAAATAGTAAAATTGTTTTCTTAACTTACTTCCAATATTCTATCGGCTTGAATATGATACTCATTTTTCCATCTGGCATGCTATTTTTTTTGCCAGTTTTGGAATTCATGTTTGTATGTCATCTAATTTTTACATTTTCCTCTTTATTTTTGAGGTCTGTACTGGATTAAAGCTTATAGTATGCTTAAAGATAATTTTGTCTTCTCTCTTTATGTTTGAATTAAATGTAAAAGAAGACAAAAGTTTTCTTTTTTAAAGAATTCTATTGGCTTTAATATGAAGCACATTGCTTCATTTCTTACTTTTAGTATGATGTCCATGTCATTTATTTTTTGTGTGCTGCATGGATAATTGGTAATTACTATCACTAATTCTTTTGAATGCAGGTGCTTGTCATGACTCCTGTGATATTGTTGAATTGCTTGAGGCATAGCTTCTTCAAACTGAACATGATTAAGGTTTTAATAATGGATGAATGCCATCATGCTAGGGGTAAACACCCTTATGCGTGCATCATGACTGTAAGTGTTATATCTTTTCCGTCTTCTCTCTTAACTGGTTGTGTTGTTGAATTTATTTCTAATTCTTGTTACAATATGTTTGAGTTGTGACTTCTTCATTAATATGTTGTTATATACCTTCTACCTTACTAAGTCTTTGACCTTAAAGATTACAAATATGAGTGATAAAGATCAGTGGACAAGTGTAAAGGGGGGAAACTAAACATTCTTTCACCATGCACCGGTGTATGAGCTGTGGTTGGTTGGTGGCATTCAAATATTTTTCTACTTTGCTGTGCATAGTTGCAGACAAAAGACTGTCCATCATTATGTGGGTCTGCTACTAGGCCTGTGAACAACTCTTAAGAAGGTTTTACAGTAATATCTGCAATGTTCAAACATCTCTAGAAACTGTTTAATAAAAATGACATCTAGGTCCACTCATGGATTTGCCATTTGAATGAGTTTTTACCTAAGATTCTTTGGCATTAAATCAAACCGTAATGTATGCATTTTGTTTTGAGCCTATGAAAGTAGCTTATAACCTTCTTATAGCTTTTACTTATTTGAATAATCCTCACACTGAATCTTATAAAAATAAGCTTATGTGATAAGCTTTTATTAATAATAACCACTTAATTGAACTATTTCCCCAAGCATGTAGGTGCACACATCCTTAGAAACTGTTTAATAAAAATAAATTGGGCTTCTTTGGTCATTAAATCAAAACAGTAACGCAGGTGTTTTGTCAAGCCTATGGAAGTAACTTATAGCTTCATTATAGTTTTTACTGGCTTATTTGAATATTCCTCACCGTGAATCTTATCAAAATAAGCCAATGTCATAAGCTGTTATTAATAACCACTTGATTGAACTATTTCCCCAAGCATGATATTGGTTGCTATACATTATCATATAAAGTGCATTAAACTTGTGTTCGCTTTGTGCTTGCAACTGGTTTGGACTCTGAACTACAGCATTTTCCAAAGGTACTATTTAAAAGGACTTGATATTTAACATGAATTCTGCAACTGTAACAAGGTTGTTTGATCTGATGCATGGTTTCGTAAAATTTGTTGTACCACTGGCCATCTTAGCTCTGTTATATTTCTGAAAGTAAAATCTGTTTGGATGAAATAGAGCTGAATTGTTTTTTTTTACCTAATTTTGAAAATAATAAAGTTTTTTCTTTCTTGTTTTAAGTTTCATATCATTCTCTAATTTTATCAACTAGAATGTGTGGAGCCTCCACCAAAATCACCATTTCGTTGAGGCACTCTGTAGTCGTTTTGAACGGCTAAGAATGGGTGTTGTGAATCATCTTATTTCTTGGTTCTGTTTTGCTATTGTTCTCCTTTGCTCTGGCAGGTTTTGGTAATGGCAATGACTAAGAGGAACAGAAATTATTGAATTGTGTTGCTTCTGTATGTACTACATTATATATTCATCAATTCAGAAATTTATACAAGAATTTGATTTTAATTTGTACCCTTTTGTTATTAAAGGAACAATGAGCAAGTTCCCTTTCATCAATGGTGGTCACCGCCCATCCCTTCCCCAAGTAAAAAATTTGAAAAACATGGAAAGGAAAGATTTTTGTTTTACATTTTCCTTTTTTGTGCGTTTTTGCTGGAAATTTTTGGGATTTTTCAATTGGCCTTTGCTATTCCTGTGAACCTAAAAACAAGAGTTTGCAATTTATGAATTGAGCCTGCAAGGATTTCTTTTAATTTTTATTATATAAAACATTGTCTATTTTGAGGGAGTTCATAATGGGTAGGATAGAATTGTTGCACTCATTTTATCCATCTCTGATTCTACAAGTTCTTAAATTTCAAAAATTAAAAAAAGTAAAATTAAAAACTCAACTGAAACTGGATACAGTTTTAAAAATTTGAAAACTGAAGGCTATCCTAAACAGGGGCTTACTCTATGACCAGATACTAATTTGAGTTGCTGATTTTGCCCTGTAGTATTGTGCTTTTCTATTTTTATTTTGTTTTGTTAGGTTTGCAGACAATTAGTTCAATGTAAACTTGTATTGTACGTTGCTGTTCCCCTGTTTTGTGTCAGCATCATGAGGTTCTAGTTTCTGTTGAGTTAGTTTGTTACCTTTGTAAGATTTGATTTCATGCAGGAATTTTATCATCGTCGATTAAAGTCTGGTATCTTTGACCTTCCTCGAATTTTTGGGATGACTGCTTCTCCAATTAAGTCAAAAGGTACACAGCCCAGAGAAAGTACATTGCTCCTTGCATTACTAGTTTTTTCTCTGTAATGTTGAATTCCCTTTTTATTTTATTTCTTTATCAGTTGGCAATTCTGATTCATCCTGGTCAGAGAATGTACGGAAACTAATGACTCTAATGCATTCAAAGGTTGTTTTTTTATTCTTTCCCTCTTTCAAGCAGTTTTTCTTGCTTTCTTTCTGCTTGTTATTCTGTTGTTTGAGTGTTGTCTGCTATCTTCTTGATATAATTGTTTAAATTGGTGTAATTTAAAGATAATCACATGTAGATACATTGTAAAGATTATCCATATGGTCTCCATGACAAGTTTTATTGCAAGAAGTATCATAAGGACATTTATATTAACTTGTGTTATTTTGTTGATACTTTATATACTTATTTCTTGCGGTAGTTATTTTCTTAGATTTTAGAAAACAGTTCTATCTTAACAAGTCTAGTGGTATTGTAACCAATACCTATGCTAGAAAGTTGTTTCTTTATTTATTTCAAGAAATGAGACAATATGGTTGGAATAATTTATTTTCATGTGATTAATGTTCGTTTGTGCTTATATGGAAACCACTTGGTTTTGCTAAAACATTTTGAAATGAAGGTATATACATGTAGTGAAGCTGTCATCACAGAGTTCATACCAACATCAACGCCAATATTCAAGTTTTACAGGGACAGTGGAATTCAATTTGTATTATTTGAAGATTTGGAAATTAAACTCAAGATGTTAAAAGAACAGGTGTGTACTTTTAATGACATCAGTTTCTAAACATGCTCTGAAACAACTAAGGAAAAGAAAAATTCCCCACGCTTTGCAAGTGGAAATACGAGTTGCCCCTTAGTTATCTGTTCCATCCTATGACAAGTTGTGTTTGAATCAATTCCCAATTTCTAGCCGGATCATCTTCCTATATTTAGTTATTAGTCAGAATCACATTTTTATTTGTAGCCGGTACTAAGTTTATTTCTTTTTGGGTAACTGACAATGGATATCCTGTTTCTCAGCATGAACTCACTCTACAAAGTTCAGATTTCACTAAATCAGTTGCTGAGTCTGCACAAAAAAGAATAACAAAGATTTTTTGTGCTTTAATGTTTTGCCTGGATGAGCTTGGTGTTTGGCTGGCTTTGAAGGTTCTCACCTTTTTCCTGCACAGATTTTCTGACTCTGGACTGATCAAGGTTTCATAAATCATAATTGTCAATTTTTTTTTGTGTGACAGGCAGCAGAATTTTTATCTTCCAATGAATTTGATTCATTTTCATGGGGACACTCTGGGGATAAAGTTGTTAAAAACTTTATTTTGGCTGTTGTACATACACTGAAAAGTTACTTGCAATGTGGTAATGATTCAAAAATCATGGAGACTAATGGTGAAATTTTAATGATAAATATTTTTCTTGCATTCATGGTGTTAATTAACTTTTACCAATGTTTTCGTCTTGCTCAGATCCTCAGTGGTCCATTGGTGACAATGTTGATTCCGATGTGGAGATGGGGCTGTTGACCTCCAAAGTTTGTTGCCTTATTGACTCTCTACTTGAGTACAGGTTATAATCATGGATAAAGATTCTTCTTTAATAATTACCACGTTATAAATTCATGTAATGTGGGCTATTATTGTGGATATTCTGGTTTGTAGACTCTCCTTGTTTAAGTTGTTTAAATTGGATGGGTCGATGTCGAATGAGTAAAAGTCATTGTGGACAACAACCCTTAAAGGGAGTGACATTGTTAGGACTCTAAAATTTAGCTGATTAAAAACTTGATATTTTACTTAAACTAAAAGCCTTGAGATTCCTCTACCTTATGGACTAGTCTATTTAGGTGGACTATCCTCTTGTGCGTAAGTTCTAACGAATGGATGCTAAAAAATTCTGCCTCATTGATTTATTTATGAAGTTCTTGTATTGTGACCTATTATTTTTTAATCTTTATTATACTCTATCCTAATCAGTTGATCTACAGTCCACTATTTTGATTGACTGATTATATGTGGTTACTGTGGGATGAGGATATTGGTGTTTGATTGTATGTAGTGATCATAGTTTATTACTGTTAAATTGATTTGATTTTATGTAGTGATATTTGTTATGCCATTTTGATATTATTGTTAAATTTATTTGAAGGATCTACTGTTTTTCTACAATTGCAGGGCTTTGACTGACATGAGATGCATAATTTTTGTGGAAAGGATCATTACAGCTGTTGTCCTTCAGGATCTATTGAATACCCTTCTTCCAAAATACAGTAGCTGGAAAATTAAATTCATTGCAGGACATAATTTTGGATTGCAAAATCAGTCGAGGAGAAAACAAAATGAAATTGTGGAAGAATTTCGAATGGGATTGGTATGTTGCTTTCTTAAACAATCCACTGTATTGTAATAACCATATGCAGTGTCTTGTCAATAAAACATAGTAATGTGCAGGTCAACATCATTGTTGCAACATCAATTCTTGAAGAGGGTTTAGACGTACAAAGTTGTAATTTAGTCATTAGATTTGATCCATCTCCCACAGTGTGCAGTTTCATACAGTCCAGAGGCCGTGCCAGGATGAGAAATTCAGATTACATATTAATTGTTAAGAGGTATTTGTTTCTTACATTATTCCTTCCTCAGTATCATCACTACTCTGGCACTTTGCATGAGACAGTCATAGTGTTAATTCTGTGTAATTTACTAATTGAAACAAATTATCCCTAAACAACCTTGATTTTTTTCTGAAATTACAGTGGAGATTCAGTTACTCGTTCTCGGCTAGAGAAATATCTTGCTAGTGCAGATATTATGAGGAAGGAGTCTTTGCGCCATTCTTCCCTTCCTTGTGATCCTTTTGAAGGTGAAGAATATGATAAAGAGTATTATCGTGTTGCAAGCACCGGAGCAATTGCAAATCTTAGTTCTAGCATAAGTTTAATATACTTGTATTGCTCACGACTCCCTGCAGATGGGTTAGTTGGTTCATTTTCTGCTGTTATTACACGTGCTTTCTTCCTTCAGTTTAATGTACCTAAGATATGCTTTCTTTTTTATATTTCTGATTGTTCTGCTTTGTTTTTATCCTGCCCATCATTTAACCCATCTAGATTAAACTGTCAGGTACTTCAAACCAACTCCAAGGTGGGACAGAGAGACTAACACATTGTATCTTCCCAAGAGCTGCCCTCTGCAGCCTATTCGAGTTGAAGGCAACAAAAAACTCTTAAAGAATATTGCATGCCTTGAAGCATGCAAACAACTGCATAAGATTGGAGCTCTAACAGATTATCTTGTTCCTGATATCTTCATTGAAGAAGCAGAGATGGAGGAATTTGGTAGTTTACAAACCTTTTATCTTGTTCCTGATACCTTGGTTTTTAAATATTGATTCATGATCATAAAATTCTATCTGTCCATGTAATTCTTTGAATGAATTCCACATCAAACAATTTCTTTCAGGGAATGAACCTTATGATGATAACCAACCAGCTTATGTGCCATTTGGATTGGTAAATTCCGTGTCAAATAATAGTCAGACAACATACCATTGTTATTTGATGGAGTTCAGTCAAAATTTTAGCTATGATATCTCTGTTCAAGATATTTTTCTTGCCACAAGAATTGAGCTTGATCCAGAAATTGGATGCACACAATTCGATATGGGTTTTGACAGAGGTAGCTTGTCGGTGAAGTTGATATACAAAGGAACCATTGATCTTTCGCCAGATCTGGTATGCTGTTTAGTTGTCCTTTAATGTTTCCTCAATAATTGTGTTAAGAAAAGTCATTGTATTTATTGTCTGTTTTTTGTTTTCCAGGTTCTTTTATGTAAGAAATTTCAGGTCACTTTGCTTAGAATTTTGATAGATAATAGTATGAATAATTTTGCAATGGGTTTAGACAAATGCTGTTTGGAAGGTGCTGTTGAGATTGATTATCTCTTGCTTCCGGCTATTGGCAAAGGGGAAAAATCAATTGTTAATTGGTTGGCTATCAGTGCGGTAAATCCATCTAGTATTATGTGTGAGTATCATCCACTCCGCATAAGGACAAAAAGTGGTATAGTTTGCCCTTGTAGACTACAAGATGCTTTGGTGTTTACTTCACATGCTGGTGATAAGATTCATTTTTATATCACAACTGGTACGACAGAATTGAATGGAAACTCGCCTATGAAGCTAAGGGATGGTGGAGTTACTACATACAAGAAGTACTACAAACAAAAGTAAGTAAATTTGTGATTTATGTGTATTATCAGGTTACTCTATCTACTCGAGTGTGTTATTCTTATTCTTTTTCCAATTTTTCAGACATCACGTTCAATTGCAATTTGAAGATCAAAAACTCATTAAAGCAAGACACAAATTTCCAGTTAAAAACTATATTCATGGATACAAACAAGGGAAGGAAGGAGGTTGGACCTTGTATTTTTAATAATTTTTTTTTCTGGTTCTCTCCATTGTGGGATTTGACCAATGATGACCAGTCTTTGTTGCCCAGAAATGCATTTTTTTTTTCAATAAATACAACAGTTTTGCTTCTAGTGGATATATAGGAGGTTGATTATGCCAATAATCTTAAAAATAGGGTTACATGTGTAACCAAAATCTATTGAAGTCGATTTCCATGTATCTGCCACTGTATGCCTTCTGATTATAATTGAAAGGAAATCTGGCTGGCTTGTTAGTTTGCTTATTTCTTCTGAACAGTTTTTTGGGATTAAAACGGCCTCTGCTTCTTTTCGTGAGTCTATTATTCTTAGTTGTTACCTTTGTATTGGCTTGATTTTTTAAAAAGCTAATATTATGTTCTTAATATGAACCAAATTTGTATCTGCAGTTACTGCTTCTATTAGCAATAACTTAGTTATCCATGTCATAATGCCTAAATTTATTCATTTCCAAACTATAGCTGTATGTATTATGTGTTCAAAAAAGTTGTGGCTGTGTTTAGTGCTTGTCTCAACTCAAGCTCTGACAATGCGTGATCTAATCTGAATCTTAACTTCATGTTTTCCATTTCAGAAGCAAGCAAAGCCTCTGTTGAATTACCCCCTGAACTGTGCTCTATAGTCATGTCACCAATAAAAGATAGTATCATTTATACCTTCTCGTTTATTCCTTCAATCATGCATCGGCTTGAATCATTGCTTGGAGCCTTCAATTTGAAAAAGATGCATTTGGATCATTGCGCACAAAATGAAATTCCTACAATCAAGGTGTGTTAGAACTGTTTGTCAATACAATCTAGACTAGTAGTTTATTTGTCCTTTTTATCCAGAATAGGAAATTTTATATTTGTCTGCTAACTGTTCTTAATAGACAAAAAATGTACTATATATATATATATATATATAGCTGTTGTGTAAAAAGCTGGCGTAGAAAGCAAGGCATTCTTAAAGGTAACTAAGTAATATCTTCTGCACCGTCCTTCTTTTAAGCCTATGTTACATCAATCAATACACAATGAAGAGATTGAGAAGAAACTTGTCAGTGTAAAATATTCTGTTAGTATCTTTTGGTTATTTTGTACTGGTGTTCTCTGAATGTCGATTATATTTGTTATTGCTATGTGTCCAGTTGTCTAACATTTTAAAACCAATTGTATCTGTGACTTGCATTGTAGGTCTTAGAAGCAATAACTGCTACAAGCTGCAAGGAGGCCTTTCATTATGAGTCTCTTGAGACTCTTGGAGATTCTTTTTTAAAATATGCTGCCAGCCAACATCTTTTTAACACTTATCAAAATCACCACGAAGGTCTCCTTAGTGTAAAAAGGAAAAAAATAATTTCTAACGCTGCCCTATGTAAGTTAGGGTGTAGGTCTGGACTTCCGGTACTCTCTCTCATTCTCTCTGATTTTGTTGTTCCACTTTTTGTGCTGTACATTTGTTGTGATGCTTCCTTTCAGCATTTTTTTAACTTATATTATGGTTTTATTGTATGCTTTTATTCTCTTCAACGTTTGATTGATTGATTTTTAAGTTTAATAATATATTATAATTTTAAATTAATTAACTGGTTGCAATTGTTTGGATGATTATCATGTTTGTTTGAACGAGATTTTGTATGTTATTTGCTTCTTTAGCAGTGAGCATTGTGAGCTCTAAAATTGAGGAAACCCAAGCTGATAAGGTTTTGGACCACAGTCCAAGTGGGCCCAAGACTTGGATAGTCTATTGAAAAAGAAAGGAGAGCAGAGAAATCTGCTCCCTAATGGTGCAGGCATGTGAGTATGCTGAGTAAGCAGATGGAAATGGTACAGGTTTTTGGAAGAAACTGGCATGGAGTGTAAGCTTGAGGGTGTAAAGAGAGCTAGGCTGTGGGCTGGTGTTAGTCTTTTTCTTTGTAAGATCTAAGAGCTTTTCAATGGAATAAACATTGATTTCCAGAATTTATCAAAGATTAAATTAATATTTTAATAATTTCTACAAGTAATTTTCTCTCTAATCTGTAGCTTGTGCCATGAGGAGTTGATTTTATTGCTTAGATGTTCTTTGATCCATTCTCGAATGAGTTCATATGGTTGTAGAATTCTGCATTGTTATCATGAGGACTGCATTATCATCTTGAAACTTCAGAATTCTTAATTCTGCACTATTTTGATTTGCAGGGCTTCATACAAAATGAACCTTTTGATCCTCATACCTGGACCATTCCAGGTGATAAATCTGAAGATTTTAAATTGAAAGAGTTGGTTAGTGGGGGGAAAAAGGTTTATGTTATGGGAGAAAGGAAATTAAATCGAAAGATCATTGCTGATGTTGTTGAGGCACTAATTGGTGCCTTCCTCAGCAGTGGTGGTGAAAAGGCTGCTCTGTTGTTTATGGACTGGGTTGGTATTAAAGTTAGCTTTAATAAAATGCCCTATGAGAGACACTTTGACATTCAACCAGAGAAACTGGTGCATGTCAGTCATTTAGAATCACAATTGAAGTACTCATTCCATGACCGTACTCTTTTAGTGGAAGCTTTGACCCATGGTTCCTACATGCTTCCTGAAATTCCTAGATGTTATCAGGTATGTACTGTAGTTATTGTTCATTATATGGGAACAAGATAGGGACGTTAGCATGTATTTATTATGCATGAATGAACTTTCACCAACTCCATACAGACTGGCCTGGTGGGACCCAATAAATAGTAATTGTACACATCCTTCTTGATAAATCAATGTTTTTCTCATATTCTTCTTACTTTTGATTCTTTTATCGCAATTCATGAATAATATGCTCCTCTTCCTGCAGCGACTAGAATTTCTCGGAGATTCAGTGTTGGATTATCTCATTACTTGGCATTTGTACAATAAATATCCTGGCATGTCACCTGGGCAGTTAACTGACATGAGGTCAGCTTCTGTGAATAATGATTGTTATGCGTGGTCCGCTATTAACCATGGGTTACACAAGCATGTACTTCATGCCTCACAAGAACTGCATAAGCATATTGCTGTTACACTTGTCAATTTTGATAAGTTGTCTTCGTCATCAACTTTTGGATACGGGTCAGAGACATCACTCCCTAAGGTTAGTTGTTAAAATTTGGCTCATAGATCCACTTGGTTATTATTGTTTAGTAAAGTGAATGCTAACATACATTGTCATCGGTGTTTTGAATAGAGAAAAAAGTTCCTTGAAAGTGCACTTGACTTTAAAATATGCACGCCTTATCTGGTGTATCTACCATAAATTCCAGGGTGAATAATGCTTACTCCTGCATTTTATAGACAAGTTCACTTCAGAGTATCCTTGACAATGTTGAACTAAATAAATTCTGATTATTGTGGTGGATAAACTTTTTAGAGAAAGTCTAAGTGATGGTAGGAAAAATTACCTGCATTATGGGTTTATGAAAAAATCTTCCCACAGTTGGTATATGCTTTCTGTGAGTTTTGCAGCGCATTCCATTTTCTGTCCTAGATGTTCTGCTGCAATGCAATAGCCATTACAAAACTCATAAGTTTGTTCCTACTGTTTGATAGGTACTTGGAGACATTATAGAGTCCCTGGCTGGAGCAATACTAGTTGATTCAGGGTACAATATGGAGGTTGTGTGGCAAAGCATAAGGCCACTTTTAGAACCCCTTGTCACACCTGAAACATTGAAGCTCCATCCCGTCCGAGAGTTGAATGAACTATGCCAAAAAAGAAGTTATAATATTATACAAGAGGTTGTGTCCCGTAAGGATGGTGTAACCAGATTTAAGATGGAAGTAGAAGCAGATGGGGTTATTCACCAACATGAATATACTGGTTCTGCTCTTCAGGGCACAGCCAAGAAGATAGTTTGCAAGGAAATCTTGAATTCCTTGAAGGAGGTTAGGGGGGCACTGTAGGTTGTAATATTTGTTTATAATTCTTTAGTCTTTTGTTGTGTGCAAGGGTAAAATAGGCATGTTAGTATGATGATATTGGGCCAATAAACTCATTTTGAGTAGTTTGAATATGATCACTGCAAAACCTGACACTCTACCACCAAAATAACACAACTTATCTCTCAGAACATTTTCACCCTTTTCATAAAATACCATTTCCACAAGAAATAGAAACAACTAAAGAATTAATGGACAAGTATACCAGTCACTTGAAATGCTGCGTTGTTAGTGGTAAGAGAACTGCGACAGTGCCAAGAAAAACATTGGAAAATATGAGTACATGATATCATAACAATTACGAATGGGTAAAGTGAAATACTAGAAATTTAGGATTGATTTATCAAAATAAATAATTAGTCAAGCTTCACTTAGTTAGTTAAGCTTAATTCATTTTTACATAATTACGAAAAGATGAACTTTTTGGAAACGTGAAAGTTTAATTTGCATATGTAATTTACAATTTAATTCCTTTAGCTTGAGTTTTTTTTTTTTAATTAACTTTATCAATTTACTACATTATAAGATATTTAACTGGATAACAATCTACAATTAGAAATATAAATGTGATATGCTATTAAGCCTGTAAGTTTAATTTTCCTATCTATTAATGATATTCATGATTTATAATTGTCGAAATTATAAAATTTAAATTTTTGACTTATTTTAAAAATTAATCTAAATCAAACTTGAGTCTTTTGTGTGTAATTCACAAATAATTCAGATTATTTACAGCTCCATAACAATTATATCTGGATGATATGAAATATGCAGAGGAGATTTTTTATTTACGCTTTCCAATATGTATATTTTTTATTTTAAATTAATTTATCATCATATTACCTTTTAATCTTGAAAGAACTTTAAATTTTACTTTGACTTGCTGTTTATAT
>Ga0209389_1001164_pt1 | contig 17944 bp, 17 predicted proteins | sample CowpearedBW_FD_187526 | JGI IMG/M metagenome (GOLD analysis project Ga0209389, IMG submission 187526) | Root nodule microbial communities of legume samples collected from California, USA - Cow pea red BW (SPAdes) (version 2) | ecosystem: Host-associated > Plants > Roots > Nodule | place: USA...
CCCAAGTGAAACTTAATCTTATTGAATGAAAGTTTTTCAATTTGTGAACCTCACAATTAAAGATTAATTACTAGTTACTAGACTCCACTAACTTGAATAATTTGATTTTGACTCTTGTGAAACTAAGGATATGGTTGCACATTACAAAGATACTATATTTTAATTTACCTCTTATAGCTTTTCCCTCTTATAATACATTATAATAAGTAGGTAATCATTAACTAAAAGCTTAGTGAAAGTTAATTAAGAATTCTAAATACCCACTACCCACTTCCTAAGACTACTCCAATATCTCTCAACCAATGTTGCACATTTTTCTTCCAACCTCATTACCAAATTGTCCTTTAATGTTTGTCACAAATCGAATAAACTTCTTAAATATGAAGATAAAAGACCTATTAAATCTAATATAAATTTATGCAAAATTTATAAAATATTAAAACATTATGGAGCATGTGTAGAATTCAAAATGATGTGTTTGATTGTATTTATGTGGTGGTGAATTTTTGTTTTGTTGAGGGTTCTAGTATCTTTCGCAGCACTTAGACTTTACATCGAAACGTGTACACCAACCATAGCACTTTGGAAATACACTTTAGCACCCTGTTTCCATAATTCTGGCAACAAGTCAAATTCTCCAATGACTATTATGCTACGTACCAGTCCTTTGCTTTCACTCACTAAATTTCATATATTTATTACACCATATAATATGTGACTCTCTTACCTTATTTTCATCAATCATTTTCAAAAATTCAAATTATCATTTCAAATTTATATATAATCTTATTGTTACTAATCGATGAGACATAACTATTAATTATAACTAAAATTTGGTTAAAAGGTTTTATTTTATGTTTTTGAATATAATTTTCATACAAAAAATATATTGAGAAAAAATGAAAAATGCTTAAATTAGTTATAAAATAAAAAATTGAAAAAGTGTAATATACAACTATTCAAATTCTTATAACTAAAATATACAGATCATAAAGTTAATATTTACGGTTAACTATAAGAGAAAGTTACAATTTTTTTTTCTTCTTTAAAATAGAATAGAATAAATAAGAAATAAGTGGAAATAGTACGTATTTGTCTTACCTTTTTTTTCTTTCTTTTTTTTCTTCAAAATAGAATATAACATGTTAGAAATGAATAAAAATAAGAATTCATGTTCTACTATTAAAGAAAAAAAGAGAATAAACACACAAGAGAAAATATAATAAAATATCTTATTTTTCTTATAAATTTTTTTCTTTTCCTCTTTATTCCATTATTATAAAAATAAAAATTTTATAATTTAATTATTATAAATTCTCATTATATATATACATCATAAAATTTGGAATAATGAGTATCGTCCTCCTCTTATATGTTCCGGATTTTATTTCAAGCAAATTAAACAATATTACATTTTTATTTCTTATCTTACAATTTTTTTTCCTAAGATTTTTACTATTATGAGAAATATAATAATTTAACTTGAATGACATATATAAAGCCATTAAATACATATGTATATTGTTCTAATCGAGCACAAGTGAGAATTTCTGAGGTGAATGAAGACTCTCTAGAAGACGATTCGGAAAAAGAACCAAATTTTTAGTGAAATCAAAGGGGTGATCTATCTACAAAAGACTCTTTGATACTTAAGTTAATAAGAGAATATGGATTGTATGAGTGTATGAAGTATTTAGTATTGAGTAAGAGTTATTTTTCTTATTATGAAGTACTCATGTATGTGTAGGATTTAATGGCCCTTTAGATATGCTAATATTTGATATAAGATAATAAGATAACAAGATAATAACAATAGAAAGATATATTAAACTATAATATTAACCAAACTTTGATTGTACTTGTTTTGGCTACTATTGTGGTTGTTCTAGTTAGGGGTTAAGGTTTATGAGTCACTTCTTGTAGTTGAACTCGGCCCCATCCGAATATTACAAATTTAATTAATAAAATAGAATATTAATATTAAAACCTCATTTATTAAGCTTCATTTTTCAAAACACGGGAAATATAAAATCTTTATTTCATAATAAAAAGCAGCTCAGAACCAATTATTATAAAATTGAATATATTATCAAATATTGTCTCATAATAAAACCAATTTATATAATTCATTACAAGAGAAACCTTAAAATTCATAAAATAAACCTTAAATTTCCCATGATAACCCACACTCCGGTTCTATGCCTCACCAAATCCACTTGCAACATCATCTGCTCCCGTGTACCGTGTACACAATCATCGCCAAAACACAAACAGATAGGGTAAGCTAACAATTTAAACCATGCACATAATATAAAACAATTATAGCAACACGAACACACCAAAGGAATGTTCATCCTTTGATTCCATAACACATGGCCACTACCATGTTACCTGTGTTCTACGTCTTCTAATGAATACCTTAAGATGTCCTGCTACCACACCTACTAGCTACAACTCACAGAACATGTGCAGGAAACCATGCTACGGACCACACCCAATACGAATATCATTTATAATGTCCCAAGACTAACAAACTCGTTAGCCACATATTGAGGAGGACAATCTATCTGGACCCATCCATATGAGCCACAACTCGCACACACTCGCCAACCTGAGCCACAACTCAAGAGTTCCTCGTGTTCATCCGCCATCCTGAGCCATAACTCGAGAGATGTCATTCTAAGCCACAACTCAAGAAATGCCACATGATTACTCCCTATCCCGAGCCACAACTCAAGGGATACGTTTCGAGCCACAGCTCAAGGAACACCAGCAAGTCGACCTTCGAGATATCCCCTAAGCCTTGTAGACCACACACATCCAAAGTAGGCAAAACCCAAACTTGGCCTCTGCATTATCGCCTGGTGTTGTTCCTGAGCCGCCAAGCGAAACACGCTTTTAGACCGCCTGCTGGGGGACACGTGCTGCCAAGTGCCAAGCGCCTCTGATGCCACTGTTCCTGTAGGTATCGCCTGGCAGGACAACCCTTGCCGCTAGGCGCCACGTGTTCCAAGTTCCCTTCTGATTTCGTAGCTATCGCTTGATGATTCTTACCTTACCGCCAGACGCTACACCAGTACAACGAGATTACTAGTTTAAAATGTTGCAACACCTTTTCCCACTTTCCAACCTTTTCCCCCTCAACTTATCTCTCTAAGTTGAGTACTCCAATCATGCACTATAACCCATAATTCGCCTTCACCTCGCAACAACCTAGTTATAAACTATGACCTAATCCAAGATACCACAAGAGGTTTAATTAGATATAGTCCAAGCCGATTACAACCATTAAATCTGAATTACTAAGTATCAATTTCTTAGTTATTAGTATCATATCATGTACTATGACTATTGCCCCAAATCCTTTAATCCCACTTTAACTTAAGCAACATCTCAGAATGACTAATGCCACGTTAGGTTGTGCAACATTTATTTCCCAATTTTGATTCAACTAACCTCTTCTATACCTTCCTTGCATCCCTTTGTCTTCAAACCCAATCAAATCCTAAGTTAAATTCCAAGACCTTAATTCATGCATTAGTTAGTTTTATTATTACCTTAATTCATGCATTAGTTATCACCAAATCCATTTTTCCTGTTCTATTCTGGACTAAAACAGAACCTAATTCCTCATTGCACCTCATAAACACACAATTTTGGAAAGGTTCCAGAATTTTGAGCACCTGCAAAGCCCCTTCCAAGAGTTTCCCAATGCAATCATCTGCCTATCTTCGTCATTTCACACGTGAACATGATGACAATGGTGCACGTACTCAACTTTAACTATATCCAACAATAATTCCAGTGCAAAGCAATAATAATTATACTCCATTCATCAAAAACCCCCAATATGCCAACCCTAATATTCATACATAACCCTTTTCACTTAATTCCCTCGCACCACATTGTACTTTCACAATTAATCCTCTCCTTTTAATCAATTTATGATTAAACCACCCTTTCCACCGATCAAAAATAGCCCAGAACCCAGAAAACCCAAAAATCGAGCCATCTTTGCTCGCATCACTTGGCGGTAGGGATGTCAACAGGGCGGGTAGAGTACGGGTAGTAGCTCTCCCGTACCCTACCTGTTGGATTAATATTCGTCCCGTACCCATATCCGTCGAGTATCCGTTATGCGGGTACCCGCCTATTTTTTTCATATCCTCGGGTATCCACGAGTACCCGTGGGTATTTTACAAAAATATTTTAAAAAATAAATATTTAACTATAACTAGTGCTTGTATCAACAAGTCCACTTTCTTCGATTGATTCTTGAAAAACAAACAAATAAAAAATCACTAACAATTTATATTGTAGTTTATTTTTGAATGAAATATTAAAGGAATTACTAACTTCATCAATGTCCACATCTTGTAACATTGTATAAAGTTTCATGTTGTCCAATTTTAATTTAGAAGAGCCTCAAAACATAAGAAATTCATTAAAAATTTCTAACAATCACTTAATTAAAATATCAAATATCTAAGTAACAGTGTTAATTTCATTATCTTCCATGTTGGTCCATAACCAGTCCTAGAGACACATCAATGCCTCCATAGTATCTAGAAGTAATCTACTCCGATGTGGGTAAGAATCCGACAACCATTACTGAATAAAGACTCAAAATGTTTTTTACTAATATATATAAGGGTATTTTTGTGAATAAAAGTTTAGCAGGTACGGGTATCCACGAGTACGGATACTATAATACCCATACCCGCCCCATTAACATGCGAGTATCAAAAATACCGGTACCTGCGGGTAACGGGTATCCATTTTTAATATTCGTTTCCTACCCGTTGCGAGTTTTATCCGCGGATACCCGTGGGTACGGATTTTTTTGACATCCCGACCTGATGGGTGTTCATCACTGCCAGGCCATTCAAACAAAAACCCAACCAACTAGGTTGCAGGCATGTGTCGCCTGGTGGCCAGGGTCATGCTGCCAAGCAGTTTCTCTTCAAGAACCTAGAAACAAGTAGAAAATACATGAGTCACCTACAGATAGTTCTTCGTCCGCCAGGCGGTTACTGGAAAAATTCCAGAAACACAAATTTCAAGCAATGTAAGAGAAAGAGCATACACAAACATGTTATAAATCATGCAATTATAAAAAAATATCAAATGAACGTGGTCCAACTCCCCTAACTTGGATTCCCTTACTAAAACTTGAAGGTTCTTGGCTTCTTCCTTGATTAAAAGTGGATGCCCCGTGCCTCCCCACTTTAGCTCTCCTTCTCACTCAGTTAGTACAGTTCACTCTTTGAATTTGGCCACCTATGGTTCCTTTGCCCTTTCGCATTCATGCTAAAGAAAATTTTGGCAAAAAGAAAGTTTAATTTGGATCTACCAAGGATCAAACCTATAATCATGCCAATGTCAAATCAATGCACAACCATTCAACCAATTCATGTTTCATGATAATTCCTATAATTCTGGGATTATATTATCACTCATCATGATTAAGCATATTAGTAAAATAATAATCAATTAAATAACTCATAAACGACATACATAAGACTTGAACCCAAGTCCTCTCACACAATTTAGTGCTCTTAACCACTTGAGCTAGTACTTTTCCACATCACAACAATTAACATTAAATGCCATAAAGGCTCCCACTACCCGCATTTATTAATTAATTAAATTTTGCGGGTCTTACACATATCATCTAAATAATTGCAGTAGTGACAACCTAATCAAAATAAGAAAATTGCAAATCCTAAAAATCTTCATTCAACCCTTCCCACAACCATATAACAATTGAGTAATGAAAGAACAAATGAGAAAAAGATTCAACATTATTACCACACCTAGAGCATAAAACCACTCATCTTTTTCTTAACCTCTAAATCAATAGATAAATGACCATACAACAATTTCCAAATAATCAAATTTTTAGCAGGTGACACCTTATCTAACCAAACCAAGCTCACCCAATCCACACATTCTATATTAGAAAAGTAAAACTTTTTTGCAACTTTTTGAGACAACACACCAGTATTGTCCAAAGTCCAATTAGGAACATTGTCATCCTCCATAACCATTAAAGTGATTACCTTTAATTAAAGTAAAGTCTCAATTATTGGTAAAAACTCATTTAATCACGTGAAAGTTTCTAAATAAAATCAAAGTAAAGTTCCAATCAAACTTAAAAACCCTTAAACTCATATGACCAATATGCATATAGATTAAAACATCTTGCTAATTAGCTACAATGTAAAAAGCATTACTTTTTACTTGATTCGGAAACAAAAGACATAGGTAAACATAAAACCACAACAATAATAGAAAAACAATTATTTCAATTTAACCTTATAATCCATAATGAAATTATTGTAGAATCAACCTGAGATGCTTAATAATCGATGAAATGTAGAAATAACAAAAGAAAACATAGAAGAATGGAGGGTAGGATGTGATTAGGTCCCCCAAAGGGTTCGTTCAATCCTTTTTTTGTTTCCCTAGGTGTCCTTATGTAGAATTTTATTAGGCTTTGGGTCTGACTATTTTGTTAATGAAATCTCCTTTTTGATATAATGTAATATCTCCCAAATATTTTTAAAATAACTATAAATATTGTTTATCTTTCTGGTGGTTATGAATACCTAGAGGATTGGAAAGATCTAATCAAGTTTAAAAGTATTTGCATTGTCTGTTGATAATTATTGATATAATTAAATAAATAAATTATTTAAAAGTATTAGATAAGTAATCAACTAAATTTTTTGCACTAATTTCCTAATTCAGCCATTGAAATCACGTAGTCCAAATTTGTAGAGAAATTCAAAGATACCAATATTTGCATTTTAGCCCTCTTGTTTGACCACACTTTGACTAGCTTTGAATACTTGACGAGACTTTGATTGTTTGACTCATTGATTGTCCAATCAAAGATTTGTAAGTAGTAAAAGAAGTAATTAACCAGGAAAGAGGTTTTGAATTGGCCTTTTCAAAAACCTTAGTTCTTTTTAAACTTGTAAAAACCTTTTTGATTTAATCAGAGTGATCAAGAACTTGGTATAAAATTACTTTTCAAACATGCATTTTCAATCGATTGAAACAGAATTAACAAGTTAATTTCATTAAACATAGAGTCAACCAGACAAACCAAAACTTTTCAATAGATTAACACACTAAAACAACATATTGAACTATTGGAAATTATGCAGAAAAACAAAGTTAGTGATATACTCAAAAACTATTTTCACAACAAATAAAGATTGATTCCAAACAGTAATACACTAAGAATTATCAAATCACAAGAATTTCATTGAAAGATTGCATAAAACATTTTTCTTAAAACTTTTTGTCAAACAACATACAAGGAGAGAGAGATCAAACACATGCACTCAGAATTTTATACTGGTTCACTTAAGATTAAGCTACACCAAATTAGTCAAGGCAACCTTAGCTTGACTTTGCACTATTTCAAAAGATTTACACAATCCACCATGATTACACTTTCAAAAAAAATGCAAAACAACACCAAGAGTTTTGAATCCCACAAGAATCTCAACAACATAGAGCAAGACACCAACTTGTAGACTTGGACTCTCACTCAGCAAACCCATAATCTTAAGAAAGATCAAACCTTAGTGGTTGCTCCAAGAATTCAAAGATCACTACATGAAATGTTGCATATCTATATTATCTAGAGAGAAAGAATTTTTCTGAGTATTCACACTAATTTTGCACTCAACATGGAAATTGTTACCAATCTCTTTGAAAAATCAGTTTACAGTTTGTTTGTTAACATATTTAACATGTTGATTTATCTATTCAATTTTTTGATTTCACTTGACCTAAGTGAAATTAGTTTATTGAATAATAATTCAGCTGATTGAAAGTGTTAATAAAAGAATTATAGCAGTTAGTCAATTAACCTATTAAAAACCTACTTAATAGACTAAAAGAGTGTAACCAGACACCAGACAACTATATTATGTCAAATTGTCTTCAAGATAAGTTGTAAGTATTGAAATGGTTGAATGCTAAGAAGGGGGTTGAATTGACTAGTGAAAAAAATTTATTGACTTTTAAAAGCCTAAAACAATTTTCAATTGAATCAAATCAACCACGAAGTATGGATGCATACACTCCTGAACTATACGCTTTCAATCGGTCAAAAATAGAGATAGGCGATTGATTTTATTAAACAGATACAATATTGATAGAATCAACAAATTGAATCATAAAAGCAATCAACTGAAAAATTGGGAAAATTCCAGAAATGCGAATTTGTGATTTAAGCCAGGAACAAAATGAAAGATCAAACAAGATAAGTTCAAATGAGTTAGACAAACATGAGCAATGTTATAGATAAGTCCAGATCACACAAGAATGTCGAAATGATGGTTCAAACCAAGATTCTTTCAAGTGCAATACAAAGTGAGAAGGGTTAGAGAGAAGAGCAATGCACAAGATTTTTATATTGGTGCACTCAAACCTAAGCTACATCTAGTTGTTCAAGGTAACCTAAACCTAACTTTGCACAATTTCAAAATATTTACAAAGTTTACAACATTAAACTTTCAAAATATGCAAGAACACCACACCATTACTCTTGAATCACACTAGCACAACAAGAAACCTCATGCAGGCCTGGAAAACCACCACGCACAACCTAAAAGCTTGAGAAAGACCAAACCTCATGGTAGCACAACCTTGCCTAAACAAAACCACTTTCTCCAAACTTCAAAAACCAAACAAAAGCCCTAAGAATGATCCAAGATCAATCTTCAACAGCTGTACACTATATGATCACAAAAGGGAAAGAGTTCCATAGATTCCAGAAAGTTTTCATGCTAAGAAATGGTCTACTTAGCTCTCTTTCAAAAAATACAGCTTTTATAGTCAAATTGTTACGAAATTCAACAAGTTAATTTTTAAATCAATTGGTTGATTACAGTTAACTTAAATGAAATCAATCAATTAAAAAATAAATAAACTAATTGAATATGTACCAGTTAAGACTACTGCATCAAATTTTCTAATCTGTTAAAAACTAATTCAACATATTAAAAGACACCATTTAACCTGTTCAAAACATGTCAACAAATTAAAAGACACAACAAAGACCTTATACATCTATACAATCCAAAATGGTCTATAACATGAATTGATATCTTCAGGTTTGTTTTCCCCATGAATAACCCAGATATAGAGCACACACACAAGTCTTGATCAACACGTGAAACCCCAAATCTTCACAACTTCATCAATTTAAACATGGTTCCAACATGTTCCAAGGTAATGGCTTCATGTACCTTCATCAAATCTTCAAGCATAAAATCATCGAGGCTATTTGTACCAACATAAGCTTCAATCTTCAAGCTTCAATATCTTCACGTGATAGCCAAATTAAGCACACATCAAGCATGATCAACACATCAGTTCTTCATGTCTTCATTAGTTAATCAAGTCTTCGTCAATCTTAATCAACTCTTCGTATCTTCATCAAGTCACTATAGAATATCTGCATCAAATTTGTAAGCACAAAAGTCATTTGTGTTAACAAGTGATGAGGTCGACATCGCACATATTCGTTGGAATCTCGGTCCAATCGATAGTGAATCACTTGCGTGACCTCCAAACGTTAATTCAGTGGAGAGGATCGATGAAACGCAACGAAAGCTCAGATCTCTCAAGGAGAGATCGATTCTCTCTCGTTCATCTCGAGTTCTCTCTTCCCTTTTACCTTTGGCACAAAGTTTGTTATGGTATCTAGAGACAGTAGATCCTTCTCTTCCCAAGTTTTTTTATCGTGTTTCTTTCCTATTCTTTCAACCTTATTTGTTGCCTCGATCCTCTTCTCTTCTTGCCTTTCGAAATGGAATATTCCTCCAAAGAACAACAAGAAACATCACCACCAACTTTTCTGTATCGGCACCCCAATGAGAAACCAACAATTTTCTTGGTTTCTCTTTTCCTCAACACCACTAACTACCACTCTTGGAGCCACAACATGCTCATCACTCTCAGCACCAAGAACAAGATCAAATTTGTTCTTGGAACTTTTGTCCAACCTGCCACAACTGACTCCATTATCGCATCTTGGCACCACTGTAATAGCATCGTTGTGTCTTGGCTCGTTCATTTTGTGTCCATTTCAATTCGCCTTTAATGGATGGACCAAGCTTCTACCATCTGGTCTGACTTGAAAACTCGTTTCTCTCGAGCTGACTGTTTGCGTATATCAGATCTCCAAATGGAAGCCATCACTTTTCATCAAGGTGATATTTCTTTTTTTATTACTTCACCAAACTTAAAACCTTGTGGGATGAATTAGAGAATTTTAGGCCCAACCCTATATGCACACTCCCAACCAAATGTTCTTGCAACCTTTCTTTTATCTTTACTCAAAGAAAACTTGAAGACCAGTTTATGCAGTTCTAACGTGGTCTCAATGATCAGTTTACCAACATCAAGTATCACATGCTTTTATTAGATCCCATGCTTGCAGTCACCAAAATTTTCTCTTCTATTCTTTGGTAGGAACGACAACTTGGCTCTAGCCACTCCTCTCTACCCAATCGTGACACTCCTACATCATGTAAATTTCCTCCTTCATCCATCACTAGTTCTTCGCGTGTTTTTACTGTATCCTTCCCTATTGTCTGCACTTTTTGTCATAAATCTAGCCACACTGAAGTCGTCTGTTACCGCAAGCATGGATATCCTGGTCAAGATATTAAACAAAGTAAAACTTCAAATCCATGCAAATTATGCACTTTTTGCAACAAAACTGGCCAACTTCTTGATCATGAAGATGCTTCCTCCTACAAGAGGCTCAAAGGACGTCTCATTTACCTCACAAACACGCGTCCTGGGATCTCCTTCTCTGTCAACAATCTCAGCTAGTTCATAGTTGCTCCCACTGCTTCCCACAAGCAAGTCGCCTTTCGTGTCCTTCGCTACTTCAAAAATGCCCCTGGTAGTGGTTTGTGTTCCCCCATCAACACACCTATAGAGCTCAAAGCCTATAGTGACTCCGACTGGGCCACATGTCTAGATATGCGCAAATCAGTTACTATATTCTCCATATACCTTGGCCAATCCCTTATCTCTTGAAAATCAAGAAAGCAACAAAGCATATCATGCAGTTCATATCAGGCTAAATATCGTGCCTTGGCCTCCACAACTTGTGAAATCTAGTGGCTAACATATCTCCTTCACAACTTTCATAAAACCTTTGTCGTCAAAATAGCCTTCAATTCGGTCTACACAAATACACCAAACGTATATAAATCAACTGCCACCTCATCTGTAAGAAGTTTTCTTGTGGTATAATCAAGTTCTCCCCATTCCCTCCGCTCATCAAGCCGTAGACATATTTACCAAACCCCTACATTTGGCTTCTTTCACACAATATCTCTCAAAGTTGGGAAAGCAGAATATCTATTCCCAGCTTGAAGGGTTGACAAAATCTCCTTCTACATATGTATCTACATAATATCCCATGCTAGCCCTCGCTTCGAGTCTAAGCATCTCCTGACCCACCTGTCACATCATCTGCTCTTGGATAACAAGTTACTCGATCATCGCCACACACACACAGAAAGGGTGAGCTATGCATAACATATATATAAAGAAACATGAGAATAAATATGTTTCCCAACCCAAAATAACATACTAATTTCATATTTCATAATCACCCAACCATGACCTCATAGTCCTTCATGAGTCATATGCATGAACTAGATCTTAGGACTTCCCTGTGCTCCCACGAAACTAACTCTTTCGTGGTCCAACCCTATGAGCCTATCCCACTCATAGTCCTGCTCTACAAACTCCTCGCCTGTAGTATAAACATCCAAGTCTCAAACTTGGATCTTGGCACGCACGCAATCACCATACTATGGACTCCTCGCCCAATAGTAGCTGACGGGAACATCACAGTTCCTTGCCCATCGTGTGCCCGACACATGCAATCAACATACTAAGGACTCCTCACCATTAGTAGCCGACGGGAACTCAACCAGTTCCATGCCCATCATGTGTCCAACCACCGAGCACATCCCAGACCCCTATTGGACTTAGTCCTTCAAGCCCAAGCATCACACCACATGCATATACAAATCCATCCTTATGATGAACAACCAAAACACACACTCACAAGCACACAGAAACACAATAGTTCACATAAACTCGCTTAGGCTAAGGACCTCTCGCCCAAGCTAAGCCCTCAGTCTCGCTTAAGCTAGCTCACCTCGCCTGAGCGAGCTTAAAACAACAACAACATCAAGTTATCTCGCTTAGGCGAGATGCTCTCGCTTAGGCGAGATCATCTCTCGCCCAAAAACACATTTCAAACTCGCCTGGGCTGAAACACACGCAAAACACCAAAACATGACCAAGACATCTCGCTTAGGCGAGTCACTCTCACCTAGGCGAGAAAGTTCGTCGCCCAAACCCACAAGACCCTCGCCTGGACGAGAAGTCGCGCTCAACATGCGCAACTCTCTCGCTATCTCGCTTAGGCGGACCTCACTCGCCTGAGCGAGAGCCTATGTCGCTCAAAACCCATTCACTTCGCCTGAGCGAGATGCTCGAATGGCAATAGGGTATGCGACTCTGCTAATCTCGCCTGAGCGAGAAATGCAGATTTCCTCACTGATCGTGCACTCAACTCACTCCAACCTTGACCAATTCGCACCACAAATCATACCAAGCAGATTTCGAGCATACCAAAACACTTTATACAATTTACAACATCACATTGGCATAGCATAAACTCATAAAGTTTCTAGAATTCCAAGTCCTACCCCATTCCCGCACATACTATGCATAAACCCCTTTCTTTTCATGTATTTAGTCAAAAATCTAATTACAGCAGTACCAATTCATAACCCTTCCCCAATTCTCATCATAAACATCATAAACATCACAATTTCAGCGCATAAGTTCATCAAAACACACAATACGCACAATAGTACGAATTTTGGTTCCCCTTGGCTGCCCCATTCTGCTAGGCTTCTCTTTACCCCTTCACATTCATATCACCACTATTAGTTAGCAAAAATAAAGCTTATTCTTTGCCCACCAAGGTTTAAACCCATGACCTTCCACTCATAAGGTCATATCACAACCACTATGCCAAATCACATATGATGATACTCACAAATCAACAATATTTTACAACACTAATCATATACTCATACATACCCTTAAAAATCAATAACAAAATAATCACACATAATTGACATACATAGGACTCGAACCCAAGTCCTCTCACACAAACCAAGTACTCTCAACCACATGAGCTAGTACTTTTCCACATCACATTAAACAACACTTAATGCCATAAAGGCGCCTTCTACCCGCATTTATTAATTAATTAATTATTTAATTAATTAATTTTCCTGGGTCTTACACTTGCTCAATTGTTTCCAAGTGCTTGATCTTTTCTCTTCTTTGACAGAACGCTTCTTTTAGGCCTCTACTGTGTTTGGGCCTCTTTTCCCTTTCGCTTCTCACTCTCTTTGTAACATATATATTTTTTTCCCCTCTTCCTTCTCCACAAATGTTTTTCGCTTTCTTGTTTCAATTCAGATACATTATCATTGTACTATGCTTTCTTTTCGAATAATATACAATTTGTCTCTTCCTTTTTACCTTTGATACAAAGTCTGTTATGGTATCAAGAGCCAACAGATCATTCTCTTCCCATGTTTTCGGATCATGTTTCTTTCCCGTTCTTTCAACCTTCTTTATTGCCTTGACCCTCTTCTCTTCTTGCCTTTCCTCATGGTAGATTCCTCCAAAGAACAATAAGAAACATCACCAACAAGTTTTCTGTACCTACATCCCTATGTACATATATCTATAACATAATAAATTGACATAGTATTAATCCTTTCCTTTTTACGTATTTTCACAAGAGAAGAGGTGCGCATATTTTCTTTCTCTTGAGTTTTTAGAAGGAGAAACGTTGTTTGGTACACCAAAATAAGGAAACAGACCAATACACTTTCAGTCGATTAAAATATAAAATAGAAGACTAAATTGTTCTTGATGTTATGAAATAGTCGATTAAAAAGACAAATCAGTCGGCTAAAATACTAGAGAATTATGCAGAATACAGAATTCATGAATTCAACTCAAACATCAATCTTTTACATACAAGACATGTTCCAATCAGTATTTATAACAAGTACAAAGCCTCAGATTACACAGGAACGCATTAAATCACACCAAAGATCAAATTGCTTGGTTTTCTTGAGTTTTTGAAGAGTTTGAAAGAGAGGAAGATGAGGGAAAGAAGAATGCAAATATGTTTTTATACTGGTTCACTCAATCACAAAGTTACATCCAGTTTTCCAGGACAACCTGAGCCTGGTTTCCACTATATTCAAAAGTTTGATTACACTTTTGAACATAAAGCACACAAGATTTTTGACTCACACAAAAATCTAGAACCACAACCTACAAGAATCACACTTGCAGACCTGAAATCACATCAGGAAAACCATCCAGAGGCACAAGAATGTCCAAACTTGATGGTGGCTATCCCTAGTACACCATACATGTGTTCTTCAAGCTACTCACAAGCCAAAATACCTCCAAGATCAACCAAGATCAACCAAGATCTTCAACAATGTATAACACTAACACATTACATTTAACATGTTATATACAGATTTAACACACTAAAACTTAATCTTCAAGAGGATCTTCATCAATCTTCATCAAACACTTAAGATCTTCATGCACATGGCTTTATCAATTCTTTGCTTCAAGCTTGCTTGTGCCTACAAGTGAGTATACACGTCTCAGGAAACCCTTTTTTGTTCATGATTTTAGTCAATTTTACAAAAAATATTAAAGACTTATGGCTAACATCAACAACAATCCAAATCCAGAGAATCAAAACATTGTTTTTGGAACTCAGACTATCTTTGCGAAACCATTTTGGGATGTGTCAAAAATCAAGGTATACTTTGGAAATAACTTCTGGTGTTGGCAGTAATGTGTGTCTAGCTTTCTAGACATGTATGGAGTTACTTTCGCTCTCACTTCTTTAAAATCCGACTCAACTACCCCTACAAAACAAGTTGAGGATTGAATTCATGCGAACAAGGTATTCTGACAAACCTGACTTAGTGCCTTGTACAATAACTTGTTCGATGTATATTCATATAAGGAAGTGAAAGACATTTAGGACTCGTTGATTGTCAAATATACTACTAAAGACACCGTGTGACAAAGATTTGTCATAACGAAAGATATACTGTAGTGGCAAAGTTTTCAGTTAGTTAAAGGGTTGGGATCGATAAGTTGGTCAAGCATAGGTGTTTATTGTAAGAGAAAAGGAGGAGAGCATAATTTTCTTTCTACCTGATGAGTGAATTTTCGAGGACGAAAATTTTTCTTGTTGGGGAGAATGTAAAATCCTAGAAAATCGTGTTTTAGAAGTGATAGTGTTTGAAAATAGTTAGACTCAATTATTTTAATATTAAAAGGTTTTAGTATAAATAGTATTGTTATAAACGAGTTTCATTATTTTAAAACACATTATCTCTCGGGAAACTAACTTTATAGACTTATCTCTAAGATTTCTTCTTCTATGTTCATTTGTTTAAAGAACGGAGATCGTTAGGATGACTGATGAGTCATTATTTTCTTCCATTCCACTGGCCTTTGTGTACCCATTAGACAGTTTATTAGTGCTTAATTGTTCATTTTTAGAGTGTTTTTCATCTGTTGGGCTTTATTGGGCCACTATTCCGAATTTGGAATAATTTCACATTATTTGGCTTAATTTTTGTTTTTAATTATTTTTAGGTATTTAGGTGAAGAAATTTTGGAGCTTGGACATCAGTATTTAGTTGAAGAGAGTCGCCACATCATTTCCACATCATTTTCATGTCATTTTCACGTCAGCAGAGTGAATGGGCCAACATTTGAGGCCTAGAGTGGCATTTTTGTAATTTTGCAGCTCATAATGGCAGTTTTGTAAATATGAGTGGCAGGGGTGAAATGACTACGAAATTAGGTCTACATGGAAGGGAGAGCCGGTACTTCATCTTCAACCTCTCTTCAAAACCTCCATTTTCGTTCTCCAAGCTTCCATGGAGGTGCCCCTTGCGGTTTTTCACGTTTTTGGCTCATTTTTACCATTTTTATGCATATTTGACAGCACCCATTGAGGGTTTTACGTTTTGAATTCGTTTTCTTGCTTGGGCAGCTCGTTTTGTGATTTCATTGACTTGGAACAATACCCATTCATGGGGTTTTCGCATTTATATATCATAGCACCGTCTTACATTCCATTGAAGCTTTGAAATCTCACTTTTTGCTCTTAATTTGCGTTTTCAGAATTCAAAAGTTAGGGATTTTGGTTCTGTTTTTGTGATTCCAGAATTGTGGTGTCTAATTGCTCATTTCCATGTCTAGCTAAATTCGTGTATTGACTGCTTGATGAAAAATGCAATGAAGCTTTGAGGTTGTTCTTGCTTGTGAAATCTTCCATGTCTCTTTGTTCTAATTCGGGAATGCATTGTGATGAATCTGTTTGTGCTTAATTTACAGAGTAATTACATGTGTTTGGGTTAAGTTATGTTCATGCTTAATTTATGTAACTTGGCTGTCACGAATTTAAGGATATGTGCATTGCTTAATTGCATAATGAAGCTAGATTGTAATTTTCGCTTAGTGGATTATTATCTAGTGGATTGAGAGAAGGTAGAGGTGTTAATTTGGTGGCCTATGATAAGTGGAATTGTGTTTGAATCAAGGATGTCAATACGATTTTAATCACTCTTTACATTCAATTTAATCTGTTGATTAGCATTCTGAATTTGTCTGCTAAACCCCCCTTGTGTTATTGTTGTGTTCATCTGGAAATTGAAGCTTTGAATGAAAATATTGGTCGTTGGGAGACGACTTGGTTCACTTTCACATACTGCATTTAATATGTTTTAATTTGGTGGGGTACGGCCTCTATCAATGACCCTCTTGGCAACCTCTTCCTTTTTGCCAATCAATTTCTTCAACCGTGTAAGTTGAATTTTTGCTTGTTTTCTTGAGGGTCTTCTTTGTTCTGTCTTGCAAGCAGTCTTACTTTTGGTTGCATGTGTCATTTGAGTCATCAATATGTCTCTCTGCTAATCAGTAATCATAAAGGTATGTCCTGATCATTCTTGTGATGTTTCTATGCATAGATAGAGCATCTTATAAGTTGGAGGTGTGGTTGTTGACTTAGAGCTTTGGGGTGGTTTTGTCGAGGTAAGTTAAACTAATTTTCTATTGAATTGATCATCTTGATAGTTAATTGTAATGTGATTTGTTGAATTGATGAGTTGTATGTCGAACTATTCAATATAGTTTGTTGAATTGATGAATTGTATGTTGAACTGTTCGATTTTAATCTATGTTTGGTCTTGATTTAAGGAAAGGTTTGGATATATGTCTTGAGTGATCGAGTACCAGTTTTGAACTCCTTAAAAATCATTTGGAATCAAAAACACTAAAAGGAAAGGTGCCCAATTAGTCAAGTGCACGGGACCAATTTTCCTAAATTGTTGTGTACCACACCTAGTCGGTCTCGCTAGCACATCAGCACATATCATCCTTCACCGACATACTTATATCGGCAGAGGCTGGGGGACTGGTGTACCACACCTAGCCAACTCAACCAAATAATAATAATAATAATAAACGATCAGCACATCTATACGGAAAATAATTCAGGTAGCCGGCCCAGACTGACCTAAGCCTAACCGACCTAAATCGATAACCCAAGCCACTAAAGGAACAACCAGCCTAGGACGACATGCGAACAATGACGGCATAAGCCGCTAAAGAAGTAATCGGACTACACCGACCACTCTAAGAGACTTGACGAAACCAAAACACTCCTAAAACTTAGTAAGCCCACAATAATCAGGACTAAGGGCATGGGCTAGGGCCCAGGCCCACCTATGGCCCAAACCAGGGC
>Ga0209389_1001170_pt1 | contig 17911 bp, 7 predicted proteins | sample CowpearedBW_FD_187526 | JGI IMG/M metagenome (GOLD analysis project Ga0209389, IMG submission 187526) | Root nodule microbial communities of legume samples collected from California, USA - Cow pea red BW (SPAdes) (version 2) | ecosystem: Host-associated > Plants > Roots > Nodule | place: USA...
ACATGCCAAGTTCATACCAAACCCATCATCCACAATCCATGAATCACATCACTCATGCATAATCATTTATCACATGTTTTTAATATAACAATTAGATTCAAGCCAGTAATAACCATTCAAGATTAGAGAAACAACCAAACTACATCAATCTTGCGATAAAAATTGCTCTCACTACAGAGCTCTGATTCAAGATTGGACTGGTCAAAGTCAAAATCTGTGTTAAGGATCAGCAGTTAAATTATCAGCTTGATCAAACGGTTAACGAAGTAGTAACTTTCATTTTACGAAAAGTGTGCAGTGCTGTCAACAACACAAATTCAGTGACCTTGCGATAAAAATTGCTCTCACTACAGAGCTCTAATTAAAGATCCAACTGGTCAAAGTCAAGAATTATGCTGTTAAAATATCAGCTTGATCCAACGGTTAACGAAGTAGAAAGCTGCATTTTACGAAAAGTGTGCAGTGTAGAAAAAGAGTAGCGCCACATCAATCAAACATACTTGCACACCACACATTTTTATTCGACCAACAACCTCATTCAAGCATCACAACCATACCAGACCAAAAATCAGCAAAACAAATTTAAAAACATAAACCCTAGCTTCCCTTACCTTGAAAGAGCTAGTCAAAACGACCCCGACCCTTAAGCGAATGAGCAAGACAACTCCAAGAGCATATTTAAGAGCTGAAAATCTCAATACAGAGGAAGCACGAGATTATTACGAGGAACCCTAACGGCAAGCACGAAGATTAAACTAAAAGAGAAGAGTATGCATCGGAAGTAACTTACGTGAGTGAAAGAAATGGGTTGAACTCAGTTGAACTTGGATGAACCCCAAACCCTAACAGAGGAATGTTACTGTCTAAGAGAAAGGAGGCTATTTTTCTGAAAGTGAGAAGAATGAAAGTGTTTCAGCTGGTTTAGGGGCTTTGGTTCCTTATGGGTCAGCCCTAGGCCCAACTTATTTGGGGCAGTCCTTTAAAATAAAGGTAGTAAAGTAAGTGAGCCTTACAACCCGACACACTTAACCCATAGGTTAAATGGGTTCGAGCCGGGTTGAAGGTGGGTTGACCCACTTAACCCACCAACATTTTTTACAATTTTTTTTATTTTTTTTTAATAATTATTTACTACTCCTAATTATACATGTTCACAATTTCATATTTTTAAATGCTAGAATGTTGCTCAATAATATTTAGATAATTTGAATGTTTAATTAATTTGATTGTCAAGTTATAGACGTTGATACTTTAATCTTTAACTATAATCTTTATAGTAAATTACTTAAGCAACCATCTTACAAGCAAATTTTTCTAAATTAGCATGACAAAAATGTGTAGTTTTTTTTATTTATATTTTTTTGAATAACATAACAGAAAATGTGTAATATTACTCATGTTTTCTTGGACTATATGGACACTTTTTTTGAAACAATTCATCATATATTGGTGGTAAGCATGATGAAGACATTGGTTCTTGATTTTACTGTGATTGTCATCTCATGGATTGATTAAAACATTATTTAAATATTTGAACACTTAAAAATAAATAAATAGATAATTTTTTTATGTGGATTGGTGAACCAACCCACTTAACCCACCAACCCGTAGTAGATTGAACCGGGTTGCAAAATTTCTGATTCACCATAAAATGAGTCGAGTTGAGTTCACGTATTTTTAACCCGGCTCGTGGTGAGTCAACCCGTGTGAGCCGGGTTGGCTCACTTTGACATGTTTATATATATGTATATGTATATGATGAATTTGAGATGTATAATACATGTTGATACCTATCTTCATAGATAATAAATGTAAGCTTCTGAATGTAGATGGTTCACAAGTTTAGTTTGATTTTCATAATAATAACAAAAGATATTTAATTTTCATGATCATGCAGGTTGCTTCAGATTGGTGGTATGTTTATCCAAGAGGATTTCTAGACCTTTCATTATACACTAAAGACAAATACAACAATCGTTTAATTTGTATCACTGAAAATGATAAATAACCTTCAATATCACATTTATTTTCCTTTAAATTAATGCTTTAAAAACTAGTTACCAATAAAACAATGAAAGAGTGAAAAAAAAAAAAACTCGGGATTTTATTTTCGGTACATATTTGAAGAAAATATGCCACATTAAATTTTCAATGTTTTCTTATAGGTATAAATGATTATGATCATCCATCACTCTCACTTAAAGAGTCTATCTTAGATATGTTGATTATCATTATCGGCATCTATATTATCTTCAAGCAGCAATTAAGTTAATTTCTTTAACTTTTTAAAGAGATTTTTTTGTTTGCTAGTATGACATATCTTTTGCAGGAAATTGCTACTTGCTAAAATTCCCGTGCTGATTGTGTCACACTGATTATTTTGGTCACTAGGCCTAGTAAATTTTGGTAATGTGGCCTATGCTACAATCTCAACTATATGCGTTTTGGTTTATTTATGCTTTGATAGGTTACGGACCAATTCCAAACATTCTTTGCCCGGAGAATTACTCCACTACAGTGCACGACCTCTGCACTGCTATTTAAGCTCTAGAGTTTTGGATAGGAGACATCATTATCACATACTCGGTGCATGTGATGTTCAATTCTTTAGAACTTGCTGGAGTCTTCGCCATTCATGTCATTGTTTGTGTTTTTGAAGGTTCCACAAACAAAGGACATGCCCCTTCAAGTCATCTCTGAATTCTTATGCAAGGCAGGCTGCTCCAACCAAGAACTTTAGTTGTATACAATGTATGCCTTTATAGTTGTTGAAGGCCCTTATATATAATGTATAACTTTAGTTGTTGAAACACCCTATCTCGTCTTTATATATTCTGCTTTACAGATTCAAGCATATAATATGGATGTATTATTCTTTCGTATAAATATAATTAATTCTCTGCATACGTATTGGTGCTAGTTTCATGAGAAATTTCAATATGTCTAAAGATAAAACTAATGTGATCAAAGTTATAATGGGTATATGAGTAGGTACATACAAATATATCAGTAGGTAAATTATTTGCAGATAAATCAACAGGTAATATCTACGGTTTTATCGGTAGGTAATTACCCACCAATAAATTCGTAGAATTTGCTACATCCAGTTTACCTACAGATTTTTGTCCGTAGATAATCCGTAGGTAAATAAATTTTACCTACAGATTTTGTGTTTTACATACGGATTTCTGTAGTAGGTAATACTACTTTTTCTTGTACATGCTCATAATACATTATAAGCCACCACTCGTGAATGGCTCTCAACAGGTCTCAACCCAAAGCCATTATCCAAAACAATGTAGACCACACGAAATCTCCAATTAACAACCCCTACCCCATGTGCTATAACCTGGCATAGCCTAAGCGCCGCTAGGCGAAATATCGTTGTAGACCACCTAACGGGTACCATACTCCACCAAGCACCATGCGCTCCAAAAGTCACTATTTTTGCAGTTATCGCCTGGCAGGACCATCCTCATCCAAACATCACATGTTCCAGGGGCCACTATTTGCACAGCTATCACTTAACGAAATCATCCCACTACCAAGCATTACGCGCTCTAGGGACCCCTTGTTTTTGTTGTTATTGCCTAGCGGTTCAGACCTCACCACCAGTTGCTATACCAGTAACGCGCACTGTACTAGTTTTGAGCACTCCAACAAGGTTTAGGCACATCAATCATGCAATTTCACAAATCCAAAATACCAAATACTCTTATGTATGACACCCCACGACTCAAATACCCCTTACCATCTTAAGTGCCTCATTCTCTATGCATATCCATACATCTACTCACATATTTAAATTTATGCTAGCATTCCACTTCAACTTATGAATAATACCTGTTCACATCAAGCATAAATCAACAACACTCTACTCACTTAAACACCAAATTCTATACACCAATGGAAATCAAATTATCACTTCACTCCTCCTATGCATGCCTTTACTAACTACTAATTTAAACAAATGTCTAACCCCAAAGAGACACTCAAATTCATATACTTTCTCATACAGTACCAACACCTCCTTCCCACTAGTGCTCCCTAGAACTTAACTTCAACCAGTACCTACCCAATTCTTTTATCTTTGAACCTCACACCAAAATCAGGTTTGACACCAATAACTCATCACCTTCCATATAATAACCCATAACTACTTCATGCTTTACCTATTATCTCATTATCCTTGAATGAATACAGTAACCACCTACAATATTCCAATCCCAAAACCTTCACCTCGCAAACCACACACTATAGTTTCCACTACGCTAGCACATGGTTGCACCCAGTTTTTTGCGAAGCGGTGCATCTAATTTTGGGAAATTTTCATAGTTTGTTAGCACATGTACGAACCCTAACACCCCAATTACCCTTCCTTTAATAAATTTCAACTCGATAACCTCCAATGATGTGTATTACTCCAATGTATAATCCATCAGAATTCAAACGCACAGAGTTTCATCACATTTCATACAACAATTATCCCTTAAACTCAAAATCCCCAAATTTCCCAAACTCTAACATGCATTCAGGTTCATACAAACAATTATTCATCCAATACCTCAAAACACAACACCAATCCATGAATTCATGACATCAATCATTCAACAAGTTATTAAAGACCCATTTTCCCCTAATCAAAATGGCCCAGAACTCACGATGAATGCCCGCCAAGCGGTTCATGCAAGAACCTAGAAAACTGGGTTACTCTTGTTGGGTCACATTGCGAGCCTTCTATACGGACAGGAGATTTCTAGGCAAGACTTGAAACTTGATTTAGAAATCATGAGTAGCCTGGGTGGACCTTCAATAGTCACCAGGCAGTTTGTGGAAAAAATTTCAGAAACAAGAAAAGTCATAGAATTTGGTAGAACCAAAAGCCAACATGAAATCATTCATCATACCATTATATAATTAAATATTAAACATGAAATGCAACTCCCCTAACCTAGATTCTTTTCTCCTTTTACAAATCCTAGAGTCTTTCCTAGCCCAAGTTTGCCTTAGCTCTTGCCTCCAAATCTAAAAGATTCTTCCCAACCCTCAATTCACTCTCTTTTGTGCACAAACCTCACCCCTCTCAAGTTTATATTCAATCCCTCTGTTAGTTCTCTAAACCTTTCCTCCACCTCTACTTTTTAGCCCCAATTTAATTATGCTAATTAAAAAATGAAAATTGAATTAAAATGAAGTTAATGGCCATTTAAGTGTCACTGCAAGGTGGTTTCCCAACCCTTCCAACTGCTCCCTATGACGGTTAGAGTTTCTGAACCTTCCAATCCATAGTAAAAAGCAAATTGGTCGAAAAGGAAGCTATTTTTGGCATCTATCAAGGTTCAAACTCACATCCATACAATTACTAAGCATATTCACCACAAGACTCGAACCCAAGTCCTCTCAACACCACTTCACACACTCAACCACTTGAGCTACCATTGCTCCTTGTCATAACTCCTGCATTAATTACTATAAATATCCTTTTACCCACATTTATATTAAAGAAATATTTATTTATTTTTTTAATTTTCTCGGGTCTTACAACAAACCCTCAACAAAAATGGGAATCATAATACCCTTAAATAATTATTTCGAAACATGAAAAATGTCATTCGTATTCATGGTTGGTCATCATTAACCCTAAAAGAAACAAAAAAGCTAAGGTTTAGGGGACATAATACTTACCCAAACTCCCACCTCACAATGGCAACCTCGTGAACAAGTCTTGGAAGCCCAAAGCACGCGAACCATTGGGGCGAAACATGAAGCCCAGATGCAAGACCGTGTTTGTTAACTCACTTTTTCAGTCATTTTTAAGAGTTAAACAAAACTCAAACAATTCCCCCTAATGAAGTATAGGGAAATTGACTCGAGATCGAATTCAAGGAAATGGTGCGTGTTGACCATAGCTTGTATAATTTAATCTCGCTTAAATTAAAATAAAAGGAAACAAAGAAGGGGAAAGAAAATAAAACAAAGAAAAGAAACTAAAGCAAAACAGATTTTATTCACTTGCAGACTAAACTATCTAAATGCATAATTACAAGCAACAAAAGATATGCAGAAATGATACAGATGCATGGGACCTAATCAATATAAGAAACTAGATATAAATGGAATGCAAGTGAACCTAGATGAATAGCATGATGCTTGATCAACTTAGCCATGAGAGAATCTATGCATAATTGATGCAAAATCTAAATGCGTGAATACACTATGTCTTAATGCAAAATATAAGATGGAATCTAAATGGAATGATGAATTAGACTAAAATGAACGTGAATTCAGATTCAGACCTTATTCAAATCTAGTTATCATGCACATGTGATAAATGGTGGTCGTAGCACGTAATCAGTAACATAGTAGATAATCAACACCATATAACAATAGCATGGCAATACACTTGTGCACAAAAACAAGATTGTAGCTCCAACTAGACAATGATAGGAATATTAGTGTAAAATAGTGATAGAGAAACACTTAACAGTAGTAGCACAATTAATTCAATTCAACACCAGATGCAATGCAAATTTAAGATGAAATGAAAGATGAATGAAATTAGATTAAAATGGAATGAAGATGAACTCAATTTGAAATGTGAATGCACCTGTAGAATTTGGGACAACTGCTAAACGAATGCAGAGTATGTCTATCATGATCAAGTAAGTATAAAATGTTGGAACGATGCATGAACCAAATTGCCCTATTAAACCCAATATGTGATAGCTGATATAATGCATTTCAGTAACATCAACTCATATGGCAGCAATAAAAAATGCTATGTGACAGCAAAACCAGTACATTGCATCAAAATTCTGGACTGCAACAACAAAATCAGTGCTAAATAGTGGCAGAAAAGGATCAAACAACAACAATATCATATGTCAGTTATGCGTATGCAGAATGCAAGTAAGAATTTGCTCCAATAAGCAGCAATGATGCATGTGTAGATGCAAAGGACTAATTATGCATGGGAATCATAAATACGACTGAAGCTATATGAGAATGCACATCAAACTATATGATAGAAGAGAGACAGCATGTGACAGTAGAGATTTCAGCACTAGACAACACTTTCTATCAAGGACCACTTTAGTTCAGCACATAACATCAATGAACCAGATCATCACAGCAGCATTAGACCAAATTTAATTCATATTAGAATTAAGGTTCAAATTTATGCAGATATAATGCAATGGAATAAATGGGTAGCATCAGTAGATGCCAGATGCAAGGGCAGAAATTGAATGCAATTGATTAACTAAAATATGCAGATGTAGGTGCAGAAATTAAACATGCATGAGTTAAAAGTCCCTACAACTACTACTAATGAGAACCATGATCCTAGAGACTAAATGTTGCAGGAATTTAAATTTGAGACAAGAAAAGTAAACGGTGCAAAATCATAAATCAAATAAGCAGGATAGTAAACATGAAAGTGGAAACTGATTTAGTGATCAAGCTAAAGTTCCTTTGCACTCGAGAAGACATCTTGGTAATTTATGCCCACTTTTGGGTCATGTCGATTCCTAGAAAGAACCAAAATTGTGTGCAAAATATGAACCAAACCCAAAGTAACTATGATTTTAAGTTACTGAGTTAAATTTTGAGAAAAATTCTTAAAACCTGTTAAGACTTAGAAAAATCCAATCCACCCCCCTTCTTGGTTTTTGACCATTCTTTAGTCATTCCGCTGCGCGATACCAAAATGGAGTGCTAACAGGGTTGCGTGAAGAAGAAAAGCGAAAGCTTAAGAGTGGGTTGTGCGAAGAAGAAATGTGAAAGCTACAAGCATAGGGAGATTGAAATGACTAAAAATGAAATATGATAGTGGAATTCGAAAAGATGGGAGGGAAACGACAAAGTACAAAGATAAAGAGAAAGTAGTTCAGCTTTCCTGAATAAAATAACACTTTGTGTTTGCTATACTACCTGTTTCAGCTTTTCTTTAGTAAAATAATATTTTCTTTTTGCATTCCCTTTTGCGTTGGGCATACCTTTATACCCAATTTAATATCTAGCATCGAATTGTTGGCGTCAAATGGCCCATGCATACGTCACTTAATTTAAAGAAAAAAAATTATTAGGTTAAGTTTCACAGTCTCCCCCTTTCCAATTTCATATTGCCTCTCATTTTGATTCTGCCAAAGTTTTGTGCACCCCTTTTTTACGACAGCAAGTGCCACAGTGAATGCCTCCCATTTCTAAATGTTTTGCCTCCTATTTTTGCCACAAGTGCGAGTTCAGGGATTAAGCAAAATCAGGGGTTTCTGCAAAGTGCAAGTTCGTTCTCCCTTTCTGCCACGAGTGGGAGTTCGTTTTCCTCCTTTCTGCCACGAGTGCGAGAGAAGCTTCAATGACGACGAGTAAGTGAGCAAGTGAACAAGAATTGCGTTCCCCCTTTCTCAGCGATGAGCTTCAATGGCACCCCTTTTCTTTGCAATTGAAGGCTTACGAGGTGAAGTGGTTTTAACTGTGCCCATCCCTTTTCTGTTTCAATGGCAAAGTTCCAAGCATTTCCCAACTGATTAACCCTATGTGTCAACCTCATTTCTTATTCAGTTTGTGGAGCCAAAAATAGAGTTCCTCATGTTCCCAACCTCATTGAGCTAATGTTCCACAACACTTGCCAAGTTGAGTGTTAATCGTTGAAGGTGGCAACCATAGAAGTGGTGGTGAGAGGCTATAAAAGTGGTGGCTTCATTGAAGCGGCCCTTGATTTCTACCATTCCAGTCCCTATGAAATAACTTGGTTAGGGATCTTCTTAATCTCAATTTTATATGTAATTTTAGCTTTAATGTGCGGTCTTTCACTTGACCAAACTATGAAAACTCACTACAAGTCAATAACTTGTTTGGCCCAAAATGCACAACATTAGGTTTTGTCTTTTATAGTGTGTTGAAAACTTCAATTCATGTTGTTGAGACTGATGTAGTTCAAGAATGGTAGTAGTATAACATTCTTATAGACACATATTGCATGTTTACTACTACTACTATTATTGCATTATATTTACTAGTTTTGCATCTAAAAAAGGTTCCTAATATCATCATGTAAGAGATAGAAAGGGATTAAATGACAAACTTGACCACTATAAGTCAATAACCTGTTTGGCCCAAACACGCTGAAGCGTGCAGCAGTAGGTGTTGTGATTTGTAGTGTGTTGAACCCTTGAATTCATGTTGTTGCAAAGTGATGTAGTTCAAAAGTGTCCCTATTTTTTCTTTCAAAGTAATATTTATCTGAGTATGAGTTGGATAATAGCATTCTCTCATTACATTCTTTTATATGTTTCTTATCAATGGGTACCTTGAGATATAGATTTAGCATATATAATTATTAATCTACCTTAATCCTTAGTTGGGTTAGAAAATGATTAGTTCTGCAGAGAAATGAAAAATATGCGCATCCTAGTACTAAATGAATTAGATATAAAGAGTATATATATATATATATATATATATATATATATATATATATATATAGTATATATATATATATATATATATATATATATATATATATATATATTGCATGTTTACTACTACTACTACTATTGCACTATATTTACCTATTTTGCATCCAAAAAAGGTGCCTAATATCATCTTGCATATAGAAAGGAATTAAAGGAAAAACTTGACCACAACTTCTAGCCATGAAAACTGGTCCTTTTCATAACACATCTAACTCCATAATGAGATGATGCCGAAAGAAAAACAAAGATTCTAGGTAAACAGTAGGATCTTATGAAGTACTATAGAAATGTGACACCTGTGATAACTGAAACTTTGCTGCAGAAAATTTTAACTTCTTTGGCTTTCATCCCACCTTTCACATTCATTCTTCTTATGATAATAACAACACTCATGATTGTGCGTGGTTAAAAAGTCAAAGACACATGAAACGTGTTTACTTAGAGGATGTGTAACCCATAGAACCAAGCTAACCCAAGACTTTTACGTCACATGAACGAAGTGTTGACATCTTTTGTTGTCTAAATCTACTTGCAGACTTCTTTGCGATTTTGAAATTTCTTTAATCTCATTTATATATGACTATGCAATTGTTGTTTAGTTATTGTGTGCAGGAATTCCTAAAGCTTTTGGGTTGAAGAGAAGAATATGCAGTTGTGTTCATTCTTCTTTATTCCACCGGTCAGGTATTTTTCACCATTTTCAGTTAGAAATAAAAAAGTTAAAAGGAATATAGTTTATTTAAATTTCTTATTGTTTTCCCATGACAATATTAACTTTCAATGTCCACGATCTTACTTATAGCAATCGTCAGTATTATTAAGTAATTTGTTACTCATAAAAATTTGTCTTGGAATCGCTTTCAGATGAAAACGGTTGTTCATGCCCCTGATTTTGTTTATAAATTATAGCTTAATCAGTTTAAATTTACTATCACAAGCTTTTTTCAAAACTATTTATTTATTGTGCAGTGAGAAGAACCAAGAAAAAAAACTAAACTAACTCCATGTAATGCAATGTGTTTGGCATAATTAAGTATAAAACCTTATTTGAAGAAAAAATTTATTAGTTTATAATTTATTAATTAGTTTTTGCTTTGGATATAATTTATTATTTATCAGTTTATAAATCTTCTTCACAATAAGAAGATATTAATCCTTTGTTTTAAAAGGTATTTGCGTGGGCCAAACCCACGCTAGGCCGACACCAACTATTAAAGTGCCAATTGTTTGCGTCGGCTTGTCCTATGCAAAAGAAAGTTATTTTGATCATTCGTGAGCTAAACCCATGCAAAGCCCAAGCAAAAGTGAGAAGATGGTTGAATTCTCCTCATTTGAGTCATCTTGACTGGCAAAAACTTTTTAAAATGTTTAGTTCTCTCTGGTGTTTGTGGGCTTGACGCACACATAAAAAATTGTTATTATATATTTTATGCGTTTTTGTCGGTTGAGACGACGATAAATGAGCAACAATTGTGCATCCCCATTTATCTTACGCAAACGACCTTTGCATCCAGGAAATGAGAGTGGTCCATGTCGTCGTCGTTGAATCGATGCCATCATCCTTTTATCATCAGTTTTTCACTGGTGGCATCCATATTTGGCGGACGAAAAATAGTAAATTCTTGTAGTGGGTCCACGCTAATTGTTAAAGATGGGTTAGGCTCACGCTAATTATTTTGTATTTTATTTTTTTCTTTTGCTTCTTTGTAAAGGACGTTAGTGGGATGTTATTTGCTTCCTACACCATGCCCATGCTAATATATTATGGAAGCTATTTGCTTCTTATTTTGTAAAATATATTTAATGTAGTAATTAGCCACATAATATTTTCAGTTGCTAAAAATTATTTAATATATAATGTTTAGCCACCGAAATAAATTTTATTTTGTTAAATATATTTAATATGGTAATTAGCCATAAAATATTTTTGGTCGCTAAAATATTATTTAATATGTAATGTTTTAGCCACCGATTTAGTAACCGATAAAAGTATTATTTTATAAAATATGTTTAATATGGTATTTAGTCACCAAATATTTTGGTCGCTAAATTGTACACATAATTTTTTCATAAAATTATTTAATTAGATTAATTTAACATGATAAAAATTTTAAATTAATATTTAATATAAATTATAAGATAACTAAATTATTTACTTTTACAATTTGTTGCTACTCATAAGTTTGTTTCTTTCCACCTCCACCACTACCACCTTCACCACCACCACCACCACTAGTGCCAACAACAACATCACTACCACCATAACCACAACTACTACCATTAGAACCATTACCACCACCACCATTTGTTTAAACTTTGAGTCATAATTTAATATTACATACTTTTCTTCACAACAACAACATTTTACTTTATTTTCAGGAGAAATATAAACAACACCGAGAAGAAGCCCAACTACATCAAAGTAATGAAGGATCTTCAGAAAACTCCCATATTAACTCCATTGATGACAATGAAATGTACCTTGCTGTTGTCGGAGGTTGAAATAAGGGGAAGTATATGGACTTGGTGCATTGAGCAAAATGTTTACTCTTACATGTGCTCATTCTAGTACCAACCAGACTCCAATGGTTCATCAAATAGAAGAAATGTGTGAAACTATTCAGAAATTAAATGGTGAATTAAAAGCTAAGGACAAAACGTTTGAAGAAAAGATGGCACAGTTGATGCAAGATAATGAGCAACAGAAGGAATGCATACGCCAACAAGAAGAACATATGAAACTTGTTTTACAACACATCCAGTTGAAGAATATTATGCCAAACCCTTTTGGTCCTCTTAGCAATGGAGATGATGTAGTAGACCATTGTACTAATGGTACTTGACATGAACATTAGTTAGGCTGAATTGTATGATGACTTTTAAAACTTGTAGATGTATTTAGAACTAATTCCATTTTGGTTTCATGTTGGATCATGTATTAAACTACTTTTTACTATATTATATGTTGGAGTTTATTGTTATTTAGTATAAATAAATATGTAGCAATATTAGCAAGTATAAAATTGAATAAGTAATGTGATTAGCCATTAGTTTAGCCAACAATTTAGCCACCAATTTAGTTATTGTTTTAGCCATCGATTTAGCTACTATTTTAGCCGTCAATTTTGTCACCAATTATTTTAATTAAATTAAAAAACATACCTATTTGCGACCGACTTAGCCACTAAAAATCATTTTGTTTAATTAAAATTTGTACTTATCAGTGACCAAAAGTTCAGTTGCGAAATTGGTCTCCAATGCTTCAAGGTGACCAAATTTATAGTGACCCATTAGCGACCATAATTTCGGTGACTATTTAGCCACCAAGTTTAAAAGTAGTGGCTAGTTGTTTTGGGACTAGGGTTTTCACCACTATTTATTTTCGGTGACTAATTCGGTGGCAAAAGGTGTTAGCCACCGATTTAACCCATTTAGCCACTGATTTCGTCGGTGGCTAATTTTTTTTTTCTAATAGTGAAAGAAGATTATAATTTGAAAAATACATAAAAACAAAGTGATAGATTTCTCCTTGATTCGAGTTTTAACCTTGTCACTATAACATTTCTATCTTCATATTGGCTTGTTCTCTTCTTTCAAAAGAGTAAGTATCAATCTCAAGTAACATTCTTATTTACAACAAAATGTATAATGGTTGGACCTTTGAACTCTAATTTGGCAATTTAGTTTCAAATAAATTGAAGTTTAATATTTAGTTGATAAGAGATAACAAAAGGATAAATCTTCCTAGTATTTTATAAAATCGTGATTCGATAATTTATTCCTGGAAGGATTTAAATGGAATAGAAGAAAATAATCTTATAAAATTTATCTCTTGAATTTAATTTATCATGTCATGAACAATAAGAGTAAAAGTTTTTTTTCTATCCAAGTAAATGAATTTCATTGTAGTCCTAACCATCCATAAGCTAAGACTTTGATGAGTCTTATGATAGGTAGCCTTGCTAAAGAGTTTGCTAAGAACATGGATAGTCTTACATCCCTTTAATTGTTTTGAACTTTGAAGCAACTTCTTTCAAATACTTGGATGAAATAAACTTAATTTACTCAAACAATTATCTTGCGTGTGTTTCATGCATACCTCATTTCTTTAAAGTAGATCATATTTGTCCACATTACGAATATGTACTATCTTTGTAACACCCCATTTAATTTATTATGCAAAATTAAAGGAAGCGTCACATAAAGATAACATCCTAGCGCAGTCTTGGAGTTTAAAACTCCACTCCTTACAACCCAAGGCACACCACGATGCCCAAAAGAAAACTGAATAAAAAGTTTAACAAAAGTATATAAATCCAAGGACGAACAAGTACATGGGCCATAGCCCTAAAGAAAAAAACCCCTAAGAAATTAAAGTCCAATCCACGTGGACTATGCAACAGAACCATCACCTCCCTGTTCCCCGCGGGTGTTCCTCGCATATGCTCACACCAACAAGTTGATGATCATCGCAAAAGAGAGTACCACACAAAAGAACATACAACAATAAAAGTAGGGTAAGCTAGAGCACAAAAGATTCCATCCATACAATCAAATATATTTTCACAATCCCATATGCACATATCAACCAAGCATGTTATGACTTCTCAAACAATACACTAAGACACGACTCGACTCATTCGGATACATATAACCTGGTCGGATTCAGCCGATGTGTGCACTTGTGGTGGATACCTCTGCTCACCCTCAAGCTATGTGTTACAAGTGTTACAATGAATCAATTTCCCTCACCACAAGGTTAGCCCTTAATGAATTTCAGGCCTCTTGCTACTCTCACCACAGGAGTCAGTCCGCTCTAGGTGAGACTAACTGACTCCTTAGAGTGTCAGGATGCAACCTTACCTTGAATCCTTACCTAATTATACAGATGGGGCACCACCGTAGACACTCACTAACAGGGGCCATGGAATTACGTCCCGACCACTGAAGCGCGACCCTGAAAGTCCTACCTAGAGACTCCAAGGATTTACGCATTGACACGGACTAAACATGCTCAACCAATCAAGAAAGATTCATCATACAGGTTTATACATACACATTGCATACTAGTTCTTCATAATCCATACTAGTTCATCATTCTCAACCAACATAGTGGAATTTCATCTCATGCCAATGCCGTGTCAATTTAATACCAACCACCTCATTCCTTTCACATGCGAAGGTTCACGCCCAAAACCATCATTTATAATTCATGAATCACATCACTCATGCATATTGATTTGTCTCATGCATTTAACACAATAATCAACATCCAAGCAAGTATAAACCATTTCAGAATTTCAGAAACAACCACACAACCACACTGTCTCGCCCAGCTCCTTGCTCAGGCGAGCCCCCTACGCCTAGGCGAGGACTCGAAAAGGAGAAACAGTAGCTCACGCGGGATCTCACTTAAGCGAGACCCCTCTCGCTTGGGCGAGACGCTCGCTCGCTCAAAAACTGAGCTGGTCGCCTGAGTAACCTCTCGCGTAAAAAGGGTCTGGGCGAGTCCCTGTCCATCTCGCCTAGGCGAGACTGGCTCGCTTGGGCGAGATTATCAAGTCTCGCCATTGTTTTCCTGCAATAGCCACACACACCAGTCCAAACAACAAATTCATGCGTTCATAACTAACATAACATCACACCAACCACATAATCTCGAAATAACAGCCAAACAACATAGAAAAACGGAATATATGAGTAAGCCTTAGCTTCCCTACCTGGAAAAGGGCTAACAGCTGGGTTCCTAGTGCGAACAGATAAACGCAGCAGCTCCTAGGGCGACTTAGTGAACTGGAAACACAAGGGTGGAACGAAATTACTTAGTACGACTCTAGTTAGGACTCGAAGCAACTGAGCTAACAAAACGGTGTGGGATGGGATGCAATTTACATGGAACGAAACTGGCTCGAACAAGAGTGATAGAGTTCTAAGACTGAACCCTAGCGAGTAACGGCTGCAGCTCTAAGCACCAAGGGAATAGGTTCTAAAAGTGCACAATGAAACAATAAGGGCAGACTTTGGGTGGCTTTATCCTTTGGGCCAGCCTCTAGGCCCAACAACTTAATGGCAGCCCTTAAAACTTTAGGGCAGAAATTTGGGCTTTACACTCTTTAAACTTAACATTTTTTAGTTAAAAATATAATTACAAAATAAATAAAAATTATTTACAATAAAATTTTAAAAATTATTCATATTTATTTTTGTAGTGATAATAAGAACAATAATGATAATTTTATTATTTTTTATTATCATAAAAAAATACCTATATAGGAGATTATCTTTTTGGTGTTCACATTTTCTTTTGTTTTATTCTTTAAACATTGTTTTTAATTAAAATAATTATCTTTTCAATTTTTTTTCTTTAAGTGACCGTTTCTTGAAGAACTTTTCTCAACTGTTATTTTAAAAACCTCTTTTATCTTTAACAATTATTTTAAAAACTTTTTTTTGTGTATATATTTTATTTTTTTAATTAACATCTAACAATTATTCTAAAACTTAATAATATATTCTTTATTGATCTTAACTCAAATTTTTATAAAATTTAAAAAATACAAACACATAGGCATGACAATATCTGTGTGTTCGCTAGTATTTATATATATGATTCTTTTTTAGTTTTCACATTTATTTTTCAATTTTATGCTTTTAATAAAAGCTTTTTTTGAATTAAAATAATTATTTTTTCAATTTTATTTTTTTAAGTTGTGTTCGAAACATTCAAACAGAATCTACAAAGTCATTCTGTTTGAATGTTCCTTTCTTGATTTTTTTTAATTTAAACATTTTAAACTTAAATTTTTTTAATTAAAAAATAATCTAGAAAATGAATAATAATTATTTAAAATTAAATTATAATAATGATCTATACTTAATTGTATAACTATAATAATAACCATAATATTAATTTTATTATTTTTTATTATTGTAGAAAAATAAACACATATTAGCGCATGCATTTTTACTACGAGAAACTTAATATTTATGTTTTAACTGAAAAATATAACTAAATAATATTATATAAAGTTTTAAAATTATACAAAGTTAAGTAAATATTATATAAATTTATAAACTTCTACAACATAAATAATACAATTATTTCAAATATAATTCAAACAATAATATTATATAATAAGTGGTTTAAAAATTTATAAATTATATATAGATATATTTTATAAAATTATAAATATGTAATATTATATAAAATTGAATAAAATTATTTTATATATATATGTATATATTTAAATATAATTTAATAAATATATTTATAATTGGTCATAGAAAGATATTACGCAAGTATTTCATGTTTTTAAATAACTGTCTTAAAAAAATTAAAAATTAAACTGATTTATCGTTTTTTAATTTACATATAATATATTATAAATATATGTTATAAAGTTATTAATTTCTATAATTTAAACTATAAATATAAAATTGTATAGATTTATATGATATAATTTTTTAAGTATATTATTTAATGAGTTAATTTATTATTGATTATCAAAAGAGAAAGAAGGATTTGAATTTAAAAAAGGCTTAATTAGTTATTACTTAATAAATGAAAGTCATTCCTTAATCTTTTAAAGTTTTTCTCGTATATTCAATTAGATTTGAGGATCAAATTCTTTATATATTCTTAATCTCATAAACTGTGATTAGGGAGGGCAACGGACGGGGCGGGCACGGGTTTCGCTATCCCATACTTATTCTCGTAAAAATAATCATCATTCCCATACCCAAATTCAACGGGTATCAAACTTTTGTCTCATCCTCATCTTCACCGGGTAACGGGTATAATCTCATATCCATATCCATACCCATTTTCTTACTACTTTAATATTAATTTTAATTAATTTTTATAAAATAATAAAAAATTATGATAAAGGAAATATAATATTATCAAATATTTAATATTAGAAGGATGACTGTTTCTTCGATATCAAATACTTTAAAATAAATTATAATTGTTTACATTTTAGATTATAATATCAATAAAATTTCATGATAACCGAAACAATTATTAAATTTGCAAATATTAATGAAACATAGTTGATAAAATTTAAAATATTTTTTTTAAAAATATAAAAGAAAAACAAATATTCAAATTAAAATATATTTTAAATGTTTGTTTACTTCAATCTTTTAAATTCTAATAAATCTCATTTTTTATACACTAATAAAAGTTATAATACATCATTTGATCAAAATGATACAAAGAATAAATAATAATCATAATAAAAGTTTAAAATAAATTATTATTGTTTACATTTTAGATTATAATACCAAATAAAATTTCATGAGAACCAACACACTTATTAAATTTACAAACATTAATGAAACCTAGTTGATAAGATTTAAAAATATTTTTTTAAAATATAAAAGGAAAACAAATATTCAAATTAAAATATATTTTAAATGTTTGTTTACTTTAA
>Ga0209389_1001171_pt1 | contig 17911 bp, 8 predicted proteins | sample CowpearedBW_FD_187526 | JGI IMG/M metagenome (GOLD analysis project Ga0209389, IMG submission 187526) | Root nodule microbial communities of legume samples collected from California, USA - Cow pea red BW (SPAdes) (version 2) | ecosystem: Host-associated > Plants > Roots > Nodule | place: USA...
GGATAAGAAAGAAGATAGATAGAAAAGAAAAAAGAATTCAATATAAAATAGTGGTTCTTTCTTCTTTTCAAGTCATATATGGAGTACAATTTATCTGCTTCTGATTATCTCATTGTCCCAATTTCAAAGGCCAATACTCCATTTAGCAGCTCCTCAAACAAGTCACAAATTTCCTATGCATGCCCTAATCTATGAAAGCTAGAAAAATACCAAATTTCAGCAGCTCTGTGAATAATAAACATCAACCTCCATCAAGTTACTGAAATTCTACCACACCAAAGAGAAAAGTTACTGAATTTCTACTTCAGATCCAGCATCTGATTTTTAACTAAATTGAAATTTGAAATACTGTACATAATGTTATAGCCAAGTGATGACATAATCCACATTTTTAACCTACTAGAGCTTCATCATCCAACATCTCAACTACAGGAGCATACTGCAAAGTGAACCAGTAAGATCCATGAACAAACAAACATTACACAGAAAAAAGCAGCATACACAACACAAAGCAAAGTAACTGAGATAGATTCATATACTGACCTCATCATTTTCCTCAAAATATATCCCATCAACAGCACTGCCAAGCTGAAACTCCCACCCTAGACTGCTCTCCAATAGCTCCTTAAATTTCCTTGTCTGCAAGAACAGGGAGATTACACTTTCCTCTTTCAGAGAAATAATCAAATACATATGCATTGTACCTAGCAAGCAGCAAATGCTGCAAGTCTGCAACCATTATATCAATAATAAATATCACATTATAGGAAAACATGAGTTACATGTTCATACCTGTTTTAAAAGATCTCCATCAACAACCGACCCATCTAGCAATGATGAAAAGAAGTCCTACAATTTCAAAACAATCAAAAGGAAAAAGTTGCAGTTTAGCTCAGAAAAGTGTATAAAATCAAATTTCTGTGATGGTAAAGTAATATTCAATTAGTGTTAGAAGAAACAAACAACACTTTAGGCAACTGGTCCACAAGAATCAAAGGCCTTCTCAAAATAAACCTGCCCAGTAAGGAGAATAACTGAATCATAGAACAAGAATGAGGAATTTTCTTCTAGCCACATTTACCCTGACCAAGGCTTCCTTGAAAAATTTTTAGAAGTTAGTTCTCACAAAAACATCTTTATGTTTTATCATTCTTACATCCACGTCTGTTTGTTATAAGCACACATTAATTTTGTTATTCTGGAATAGGGATGCTGATGCCAATAGGAAGGATGAATATGCTTAAATATGGGGAATTGATTTTCAGTAAGGTAAGGAAAGTGCATCCTGAAAAACCTACATTATTCTTATGAAAATTATGAACTCTTTTTTTTTCACCTTGGAATGAGTTGCTTATGGGCATTAACTACTAAAAAGACAAGGATGATCAGAAAGTGGAGGCAATATCAACTTGAGGAAAAACAATATGCAATCTAAGATGCTAACCATGATAAATCAAGAAGACCAGCCACATGTGTGAACTGCTAACCTCCATGTTGAAGATTGACTCATGCTTTTTTATGCTAAAATGACGAGTTTTAGAATTTCAGGATCTTAAAATCCATAACTGACCAGAACAGATGCCAATCCAGCAACTTAAATTAATAAAGGTAGGTCAGAGAGTTAAATCTGCATGTGACTATTGAGTTATCATCACTGAAAATACCTTGCAAACATGGTGCAAAAAGCTATCAGTGGAAATCAAAGAATCATCCAACAGTGCTGATCCTGTTTCACCCATGTGATCTTTCTGTAGTCCGTATTTTAGTTGATTATGGATGACTTTGATGAACTGCAAGAATCCGTAATGTATTAGAAATGAGTTTGACAAATAACACAAGATTCAAGATCACGACTCTTCTTTTAATGAATAATCAATAGCTAGTAGTTCCAAGACTACATTCAGAAGTCGGAACTGCTAAAACCAGGGATGAATTTAACACCATTCCAAGGATTATTGCCACTGTTTTGTACTTAAAGGTAACAAAAATATGAAAAGTTATATTAAAAGTTCACCTTTGTAAATAGTTGAGTTCGTGTGCGGAAAGGCTGCAAAAGAGCATACAAAGTCAAGGAAACATAATTACAAAACATATACTTATGAAATCATACAATTTCAAATTGATTTGCACCAACTCAACCCAACGTAGGACTACTAACAAATAATTGAGGTTCTACCACCATAAAATGTCCTAAGAAAGAAGAAAAAAGTGTTCACGGGAAAAAATATTGCAGAAATTTCCATAAAAGAGAATAGAAAATGATATCTCTTATTATGCTTATATCTACTTTCTGGCTAGAAGCACAAATCTAAAAAGATGAGGAACCTGTGGCAAATTAGGCAAAGTAAAAATGGTAAATCCCACAGAATCCAAGTTAGAATACAGAACTTAACAAACCGACCCACCAAGTTGAAAGACCAAACAAGCATCCAAGAAAACAGAAGTACTCGTTGAATACAGAGCAACAACAGACATTAAGCAGACGTCATAGAGCCAATTCACTTAAAGCTCAAGCTGTTAATAAAATAATCAATAACAATAGCGAGTTTATAAATTCAAAGGATGAATGTTAGCTGTTCACACACACATATATCACTTGTAATGAACAGCTGATTAATGAAACTCATAATGGTTAATAAAACTATTTTGAGTAATTAAATATAGACATCTCATATAGTTCTGAAAGTTTGATAAACAGCTTTAATATATTCAACATTACCAATTCAATATATTAAAATTTTTAGGTGGAAGAAAAGCAGATTGCTACAGATGTAATATAAAACAATTCCCCTGCCTTCGCCCAACAGCTAAAATATTGTCACCCTGATTCTTCTCATATTGAGCTCAACGGGTAGGGATGTTATCCACCCTTCAAACCCAAAGGGCTCTTGCGTAAGGGTGCATGTTAGAGATGCAATATAAAACCACTTGCATGGCTTCACCTAACTGCTTGAAGTTTTTGAGATAGTTGGTTTAATAGTCATCACATAGACAAGTATCTGAGATAAACCGGAAACTCTAAAGTCCAGACAGAGAGTCTATGCATGCATTATCCAATCTGGTTAAAAAGTAATGCTTACTGCTTCAGTGCAGCCAAACAAAAGGCTAACTAATGACTTCCATTGGAGAAATGCTTCTAGCGATTGGCCCATCTGCGCCATTGCAAAATGTCACATTGGATTCAACAAAAGTCAACAAAATATATAAAGAAAATATGTTTTTCCACAGTACCAAAAAGACAACAAATGCAAACTGCAGTTCTCCAAGAAGCATGTCTTCAGAACCTCCATAATCTTTTGCCAGTAAAGTTTCTAACAATTGTGTCTGAGAAGGGATACAAAAAAAATTGCACAAATCAGCAAACAATAATATGTAAAATTTCAGGGCAAGAGAATTCATTATAGGAAGCTTTTTATCCCAATTACTTTTAAGGGACCAAACATTCAGCTGTTTGTGTATACCAACCTTGTCAAGATTTAAAGAAGTAAGTTCCTGCCCACTAATACCCTTGCATTTAACAACACGTGGAATTGAAGTATAATAACATCCTTTCTTCTGAGACTTGCCAACAGATGATGCAGAATTGCCAACCTTCAGCTGCTTCTCTGGTGCTTCTTCCATTGGGATTTTAGTAGAGTTTCTAACAATCTCATTTTCACATTCAACAGTGATTTCACCTCCAATTGGCTCTGTTCATGAGTTAACATTAACAATATAATACAATATCAATTTATCAATGAAGTATTTAATACACAGAAACCTCAGTCAAGTAAATGGCATACCAAGCCGTTCAATGACATTCTTTGTGATAAAATTAGATAATCGTTTCCAATCTTCATAACGGATAAGATTGTAAGGCCCAAGTTGTCTGTCAAATTCCAAATTTTTAACAGCTTGACTGTATCTTTCTTCCTAAAGGATAAACAGACAAAACAGAATAAATATATGTCATAAAATGAAGATCATGGAATTAAAGAAATGAAAGTAGAAAAATCGTTTCCTTGGTAAGTTGTGGCTGATATATAAACACAAACACAAATTAGCACTGATTGGATGGAATTTTAGGGAATACCCCACATTTTCTACAAAATGCTCAAGCTCTGTGAAGGAAATTCACTAAAATTATAGTTTCCCAAATATTGTTCTCACAATAACCTAATTTGACTAACAGGATGTAAACTATACCATCATGACATTTGGCTGCATTACAGACATGTTACGTTAACTATATCCATGTTAAAAATTTTAAATGAACACATACCTCTTCCTCAGAAACTTTAACTAACCTTTCCTCTTGTTGGTCCCATTTACGAACAATTACCTGCACGGTCATGAGACCAAAAACCACATAATCAGTCACATTTTTCTGATATTTTTTGGAAATACAAATTAACCACAAACAGGGTCAAAACATGTGAGCATTGATTAATAGATTAAGTATTTCCCCTTGATTCTCTGTGATACTGTGCTAATGGTTTTCTTAAAGGAGTGTCTTTGTTAGATTTACAGAGAAATTAGCAAGTTGTGTTGGATGTTTCTTGTTCTTCACCTTTTTATATTCACCTTTCTTCCTGGTCTTGATTTCTTTAGATAACTCCTCCCACATTTATAACTTTGTCTTGATATTTAGAAATATTTTACTTATAATGAAGATGGTTAAAGTGCACTTACACAAATTATTGAAAGACATGATTATGTACAAGTAAGAAAAAAATTGCACACCAAGAAGGCAATAACTATATGTAATAATTTTAACTTCACCATCATTCTGCAAGGAAATAGAGTCACAGGTAAGCTTCTATCACTTTACCTTCTTTATTACCATGTTCATAAAATTAGTATTGGTGTATTGGTGTTACTCAAAACTAATTCATTTCTTAAATTTTTAAGCTTTGACGTATCATGGACATTTTCCAATAGGCCAGTGAAAAACAATGAAGTCTTGAGAATCTATCGAAAAAGCATAGCAAAAATCCATTTCATCAAAAACTAACAAAATCATTCAAAACCTAAGCATACAGATTGCACCCCATCTGAGCTGTGATTGCATTGTCAAACAATAAGTAAGAACAGTAATTAAAACACTAAGATATGGTGGCAATCGTGATTTCTAAACTATTAAACATATTCGATCAAAGCTCTGTCAAACCAAAATTAATGTAAATTTCATTGAACTATTTTAGACACTGAATTTTTTATTTTCATACCTCTGAAGGGCCAGCATCAATGAAGAATCCAACAATTGGTGAGAACTCTTTCCCATCTCTGCATGAATCCCCCAAAAGAAAAACAAAAGATTCAATGCACCAAATAATTTGAAAAATCAGGAAATTTAAGAAAAATTTTAATTCTAGCAACTGACAGAAACAGTGACGTCTTATGCTTAACATTATATGGTCAGCAAACATGACAATAGAGAGACCATATGAAAGAGATATATAATTTCAAATACTATGATCCAAGGTTATTTCCAAAAAAAATACACTTTGCCACAGTATACAAGATTGAAAGGACAAAAACAATGTCTTATCACACACAAGAACACCCACCACTCTCTTATAGGCTCCTCAATATATCCACAGGGTAAACATGGGATTTTGCAGGAATAAAAAGAACTAAACTTTTGCAGGAATAAAAAGAAGTAAACAAAAGAGAGACTAATATAAGATACAAAATAGGCCTTGATAATTGGGCAAGATGATTAAACCTGCTTGATGAACTATAGTACACAAAATGAGTGCCAGGAGGAATCATCTTGATACCCTTAAAAGCAGGCCCCACAGAAAATATCTACGAAACGAAGAACAGAAGAAAAACAATGTCAGATTGTCCATGTGAAATAAAGCTGAAATCAAGGTTGGATTTTTATTTTAGCCTTCCACCCACGAATTTCAAATTGTATTTTCAGATACCATGATGACGGCATTGAAACAAAAAAGAAAATAAAAAGACAACGACTTGGTAAACCATACAGTAATAAAAGAATGAAGAACCTGGGTATCGATGGCGACCATGGTGTACTGAGGAACATCGAGGAAGAGAAGAGTGACACCGTGCTTGACAAGCTCTAACGCTTTTTCAGAATCCATAGATTAGAGGAAAACGAACAAGTTACACTATCAATTTCGAGATGGTGGGGTTCTGTGCTAGTGGCAGTAGAATCTGAGAATGTTGCTGTGCTGCAACTTAGGATAATCGAGAAATGAGAACAATGTTCCAGGGCAATTGATGCAAAATTAAAATATAAAATGTTAAATTACCTTTATAATAAATCTGCTTCAATTTAATTCTTCCCATGTTATAATTACAACCTTTATCACACAACCTTCAAAGAAAATTATAACAAAATCTCTTGTTGTTTGGATGAAAATGTTTTAATTAAAGATTAGTTTATGTTTATAGAAAAGATTAAGGACATGTTTTTTTGGTAATAATGATATGAGAGATAAAGGAGGAAAAGGAAGAGAAAAAAACTGGAAAGATTAAAGAATGAAGTTTGTATTATTTTTTTTTTAAGATATTTAGAAGTATCTTTTAGTATGATTTTGGAGTGAATTAAGAGATTGAACAGAGTGAAAGTCTATTGGATTGATCGATGTAATATATTAAAAAAATCTTTTAAGAGATAAAAGATTAGATTATAAAATTGTTTTTATTGTTAAAATTAATATAAAATGATATAAATATTTAGAATTGTTTTTATAAATTTAATTGAACGTTTGAAATTATAAAAAAATTATTTTAAAAAAAATACAATATATTTGGTATGAAAATAAATTTAATTTACAAAGTAAAAAATAATTTATTTACATTGAAATTTTATTTTATTTTTAATAGTAATTTTAGAAGTACTAAATTTTTATTTGTATTATTAATTTTTATTATGTTTTTATAATAAGGAGAAATGAATAAATTATGTGCAAATGAAACTCAAAAATAGAGAAGTAATTTCGGATTGTGTCACCCTCTAATCTCAACATGTACTATGCATATAGAAATTGCATTTGGAATGAATATTCTTAATTATCATTCGACATCACCTTCTATCACTTTTAGAGAAACAAGGTAGTTACCTGCTAATCATCTATTCCCATTCCACATGAACAATAATTATTTTATACAAAACATGTTATGTTAAGAAATGTAAAGCGGGTGGAAGTAACATGGTTAAGATAGGTTCTTATTGTGACAGAAGTTAACATGTTTAACTTAATCCTACCAGATCAAAATTTATAAGATGAGATTTACGCCTATATATATATATATATATATATATATATATATATATATATATATATATATATATATATATATTTTAAGGATTATATAAAGCTTAATTATATTTTGAGTTTGTTAGAAGTCACACATCGACTAAAGATAAAGTCAATTCATAATATATAAGTCACACATTTTTTATGATGAATCAAATTATTAAAAATAATTTCCAATTGAAATAAACAATAATTAAAATATATTTGATGTAAAAATTAAATATTCTAATTTTTAATATTAGAGCTAAAAAAATTTAAAGAAAACCAAAAGTTCCTACACACAACCAAAAGTTTAAAAAGGAGGAATATGTTCCAAAATAAAGAGAATCAATTTCATTTCTGGTATTAAAACGTAGATCCGATCCAAAACACTTTGGGTTTGATTTCGTTTTTCTCCATGTACCAATGTAGTTCTGAACCTCCATTCTCACCATTTTCTTTGCACCACATACCCCACTTATGTTGTTTTAGGAATACCACACATCTCTCATGTGTTGCTTCAGTTAGGCATCTCCCCTGTGCTGCTTCAGGAATCTTACTGTGGCTAGAAAAAATGTGACAACTTGAAGCTCGAAGAAAAGTGGAAACGTGTAAGGCTTTTTACGAGTATAATTTAGTAAAATATCATCCTTTACTTGCAAATCTCTTTGTGGAAGTAGGATAGAAAAAATGACCTTATCCGACGGTTTCGCGCTTTCACTCTTCTTCCAATACGTACAAAAGAACATGAAAAATCATTGTTAATCAACGCTCGCAAATTTGTTCTATGTCTTCATTTACACAAACAAATACAGTGTAAGTGATAATGAAATTCAATAAATTTAGATTTGGTATCTCATTGATTATATTCTTTCTTCAATATTTAGAAACACCTTTTCAAGCATAAAGTTATAATATAAGTTTCAGATTCCTAACCATACAATATCGGATGTGGTAATTCACTTTAAAAATTTAATTTTGGAACATTGAATCCATTTTTGGAATGAAAAGAAGGTTCAAAGAATAGACTCTCGTCATTTTGACCTTTAACTCGAAAAATAGAAAAGTAGTTTGACTAAAAATTCATTTTGATACATTCAATAGTATAATGTGAATCGAGAAAAAAAATAATTAAAATGTTATAGAAAGCAAAAGAGAGAGAGGGGTAAGACAGAATAAGATTTATGTTCCATTAAACTGGAAAAAACTTTGTTACAGGATAAATGAAAATCAAACATAAAATGATTCACTCAATTTCTGGTTCAACACTTTAATGGTGATAAAAAAAGTTATCTTTTAATTGGGACTATATTTCAACATCATTAACATAACTCCATTTTCTATATTTTATCAACAATGACTTGCCGACACCAACTCATCATTTTGCTACAGCCAACTTCACTATCATATCACAAACTTATTTCTATTTAAACATCCCAAACTTCTAAATTATTGTTTTAAATTAATCATGTATCTATATTAGATATTTACAGCGATTAATTTTCCTCTATTTCAGTAATTAAGTGTGTGAATATATTGTTATTTTACACTATTATCGGGATGATTCTTTAAAAAAGAAATTAAATATATTTTTTTCCTTAACTTTCATTAATTTTAAATTTAGTTTATTTTAAAATTTTAGATAAATTTAATCATTTATTTTTCGAAATATGTAAATTAAGTTCTTTTAACCAAATCTTATTAAACTTAAATCTTATTAAACTTAATTGACATTAAGTGCATTTTATAACAATGTTTGACTTTACATTAAAACAAAAATATATCTAATAGTATCAATCATTTAAATACAATTCTGAAATATACACGAAATATTAAATAAATTTAACAAAATTTAATTAAAAAATTAAATTCACATATTTTAAAAAATAAAAGACTAAACTGGTTCAAAATTTTAAAATAAACTAATTTTAAAATTAATTGAAAATTAAAAAAATAAAAAGATATTTAACCTTTAAAAAGATATTTAACCCTTGAAAAAATAAAAATGTAAAAAGAAAAAAGTATTAGATTTAAAAACGAACAGAAGATGTCAAATCCAGAAGGGTTTCCTCATCTTAACTAACACTTCCAACAGTGAGATGGGCAAGAAAAAGGACAAGATTGACAGCACACATTATTGCATTAATGAAAAAAAATCAGCTGCAACCTTTTTATATTGCATGTTCTGGACCCATCTCAATTCGCACTCAACTCAAGGTGTTTTCTCCAATAATCAAGGACCCATTTAGTTTAACTTTATGAATACTATAATCAAAACCATAAACACTACTAATTAAGCAATGCATTATGCATTATATGTATAATAACGTTTTTTTTATCTCATTCTTTGAGATAATATGTTTAAAGTTGGTCATTGAATTTGAAATATTATTCATTTTGAAATTTGAATATTTATAATAATTTTATCACTTCCGAATAAGATAAGAAAATAATGTTTTCAATTTTTTTATTAAATATACTTTTAATCCTTAAAATACGACGCGGAACTAAAATTTGTATAAGATTAAAACATATTTTAGAATTTAAATTTTAAAAATAATAAATATAGTTATTATAATCAAAATATAAGTTTTTTTATATATTAAACGAGTTTTATATCTTATATTGAAATATATTGAAATGATAATTTGTTAAATGACGTAAATAATTCAAATGGAAATATAAAATATGTTTGACACGTTAAAATCTTTTTAGTGATAATTTAATTAAAAGAATTATATCTATTCATTTTATAATTTTGTAATCAAATTGTATTATAATTTTAAATTTTGAACAAATTTCAATTTCGTATCAAATTTCAAGAAGAATCGAAATATATTTATCCCAACTTCCTTTTAACCTTAATTCTTACATTATGAATATAAATTTAATATTATATTAAAATTAAATTTTAATAAGACTTATTATATCTCAGTATCTTAATACGAGACTAAATTTTAAATAAAAAAATGCTAATATATTTTTTAGTTGCCAAAAAGTACCTATGATCGTTAAAAGGAGTCATCTTTTTAGTGGGTACCTTACAATTTGATTAAATGGTGACCACTACTTCATACTTTTTCCTCTAGAGCTAAAATGAGATGCACTATTTTTTTTTTCATGTTTTTGTTCTCTGGTTTTAGTGTCCTATTTTTGAGTGTATTTGTAACTTTTTATATAAAAATTTGAAAAAAGAAAGCAAGCAATGTGAAAATTTTGTAACTGAAAAAAAATTAAAAGATAAAGAAATACAAATAAAGGTCTCTTTATACATTTTTTCACTAAATAGTAGATTTAAAAATAAATTGGATAAATCTTATTGTTTTTTAAATATTTTCTTCCTCTTCTTTTAAACGAGAAAGAAAATAAATTTGAAAATTCAATTCAAGATTTAACTTTTCAAAAACCGAATTCTAACTTAAAAAACAATCATACTATCTATATAAATATTCAACAAACCCTTCTCAATAAATTTCAAAACTAAATATGCTATTTGAATGAAAAAAATATATTTTTTTACCCTGTTCAATGAAAACTAAAAAAATCGTGTTTTATTGAAATGCTCATTATATACCTACTTAAACTTGTAAAAAATGCTTTTAGTATACTTGGCATTTTATTAAATAAACCTAACAAGTTGTCTACTTTTAATTCTATAACCTTTATTGTAATAATCAGTAGATAATTATATGTTATAAGAAAATAATTAAGAAATTGATTCTCAAATCTATATTTATAAAAAATTTCTTTTAAAAGAAAATAGCCTTTAATTGGTCAAAGAGTAATTTAGTGAGTCTTGACAAATACCTTAAGGTGACATTTGTCCACTTAACCTTCTCTCCATAATTGTTTTTTCCTATTCAATCCTTATTTAACAGAATTAATTAATTAAATATTTAATCCTTGTCCAAAATGATGAAGCATCATTTTAAAACGCAAAACTTACACCTTTATCGTGTTGGAGCGTCATTGATTGCTGGAGAAACATGCTACCTAACGTTAAAAACAGCGATAATATACCAAAATTTAAAATTTGAAACAACCATCGTTTTAATTACTGCAATCAAAATCAAAATTTGAAATTACTAAAAAATAATAACCGAAGTGTTGATTGGTGAATCGAATAAAAACGATCGAGGTAAATAATTAAATATGAAAATAAATCTAAAAAAAAAAGAAAAAAAAAGGTGGAATTAATTTGGTTCACCTGATTCTGCTTCCCATCACATTCACATTCACATGCAAATGCAAATGCAATTTATATTTATATTGGCCCCGCTATTTTGCCGGCCCCGGTACCTTATACGCCGTCGTTTTGGGTGTGCGACTACTGTCACCACTCTTCATTCGTCGGTTACTAAAAACACTAATTCTCTCTCTCTCTTCGTCTTCTTCACACTGAGTTGACTGAGTCTTCCTAACTCGCTCACTACTCTCTCAGCTACTCATCGCATTCTTTGCATTTTTGCTCCGATCACTCTCTCTTTCCTTAAATCATCATTTGGTAATCTCTCTCTTTCTCTCTCTACTGTTCACTGTAATTGAAGTGATCCGTGCGCGCAATTGCGATTACTGTCTCGTTTGTTTCTCTGTATTCGAATTGAATGCTATGATGTTAGGGTTTAGGATTGAAATGCGAGTGTTTGTTAATGGAGATTCGGGGAGTGTAGTGTGGAATATACCGAGATCTTGCTGTTTTTTTGTATTTTCTTTTTTCTTGGAGATTTTTTGGGGGATTTGGCTGCGCACCGTCAATTTTGCATTGAATCTGTTGGTTTATGGCTTTTATCTGCGTTGTATTCTGATTTTGGTAATGTTTTGATCTGCGTTGTGTGTAGTGTTATCTGTCTTGACGCTCGTGAATCACATTTAGTACTTCGAATTGTGTTTTTATTTTTTTTTGTGTGTGTGTTTGGAGTGTTGCGTGTGGTGATTTGCTTTGTATTTGTCTGTTGAGCTTGAGGTGAAGTTCAATTCTAAAATTGGAATTGGCTTCTGAATGAAAGGATTTCTTTGGAAATTCGATTATTTGTGTTTTTATCGGGTAGATGAGATTGAGAACATGAAGAGAAACAGTGTTGAAATACCAAAGTTTGGGGAGGATGGAAGACTAGGTGTGAATCAGAAATCGAGAATGAGAAAGAGTCGTTTAAATTCAATGGACTTGTAGAGTTAGTATTTTCTTTTTGGGTCGGGGGAGGGAGCGTTATGGAAGTGCATCATATTTTCATGACCGTGCCTTTATCGTTAAGTTCAGATCTTGACTTGTGAGTTTTTGGTTTTGGTTGTTAAATTCATTATTTACATTGATTTCGTTTTAAGAAAATAAATGGTGTTTTCTGTACCACTTATTGTTGAGTTTGATTTGATTTCTTTCTTTTGATCTAGACTAAAGCTGTCAGGTATGTCAGAGAAAGCTCTTAGAGATCTCAATACAACTCTTGGAACTGAAAGGAAGAATGAGGACTCCAGTAAGGCATGCTTAACCAAGCCCTCTGTAGACAATGCAGATGAAAATATTGAAGAACGGCAAAAGAAAAAGACTTCATCCTCCTTGGTTTCTCCAGCTGTTAATGGAAATGAGATTGTGACTGTTAATTCTGGTGCAGAGGTTGTAAATGCAGAAGTAGAATACATTGAATCTGAGAACTTGAATGATCTAGAAGATATTGATACTTGTCTCAAGGTATTTTTTATCCACTTATTGAGTCAAGGAACTGGCATGTTTTTGAATATTGAGAATCATTGAAACTGGTGTAGCTCAAATGCTTAAATAATGTGGATGTTTCATTTTTTCTTTTAGCAATTTACCTCTGATTAGTAGACTTATGTGTGAAATGCAACACTTGTATTATGTGAAAATAGTTATTTGGTTTTGTTACAGACCCTTCTAGCTGGACTTGACTCAAAGGATTGGGTCCTGGTTTGTGATACACTAAATAACGTACGGCGGTTATCTATATTTCATAAGGAAGCAATGCTTGATATGCTGTAAGTAACAAACACTTTTTCTTTAGATTAAAATGTTTTTTTTTTAAATTAAAATATCAAATATTTTTTTTTTGCCTTTTAATTGGATTTATTTAATTATTCATATTCTATCTGGTAAACAGGGGAGATGTGATCACATCTATTGCAAAGTCCTTGAAAAGTCCTAGAAGCGCTGTTTGTAAAACAGCGATTATGACATCTGCTGACATTTTCAGCACATATAATGATCTCATAATAGATTCACTAGATCCTCTGGTAAGTCAACTATTGTTATGTGGCCTAATAAACTTCCTCATTTAAGAAAAATGGAATTTCAATATACACTTGATAGTCTTATTTGCAAATTAACACGTTCTATTGAAACATATATGGTGAATGCAGCTGGTACAACTTCTTCTCAAGGCTTCACAGGACAAACGCTTTGTATGTGAGGCAGCTGAGAAAGCCTTGATATCAATGACTACATGGATTTCCCCTATTTCTCTATTGCCAAAATTGCAACCATATCTTAAGAACAAGAATCCTCGTATCCGTGCAAAGGCATCTATGTGCTTTTCTCGAAGTGTTCCACGACTGGTATGAGAAACATTCATGATTTTTTCCTATATTGGTGATATTTAAACATGCTCTTATCCATTTTTTTTTGTCAAAGTGATTTTATCTTCAAAAAAATGGAAGTTAAAACGTTAAGTAGGTGATTAATGATGCAGGAAAAGAACTGTCCTAACGGATGACTTTGATGTCCAAAATCTGCCTTGATTATGGATATATTTGTACAATTTTTAAATTTGTTCAGCTTGTCCAAAATTTATCCAACAAACCGTTCTTTGTTTATGATTTTAGAATGGTTTGTCATGAACTTGCCAATAAATAATATTTTTAGCCTATGAGGAGCACTTGTCTTGATTGATAATGTACGTCATGCCATAACAAGTTTTTCTTTGATTATTAAGTAAATGTACTTGTTTCTTGCTTGGTTCTAATATTTTATCGTGCAATGCTGTGAAACTGTTTGTAAAGAAAATATATGTTCATTCATCTATTTCTTTCTCTTTCTCTGTATTCTTCTTTTCAAAATTATTTTCAGGTTCTTTACTTAGATAATTATATATGTAAAGAGCTCAGTTCTATTTTATTGCTATTTTTTTAGAGTTTACGTTATCAACAAAAGGGTGGAGGGGTTTTTCTATAAAAGGTTTAATGACTGTTACATATTTAAGTATATTACCCTGCATTATCTAATTGGAATGTAGAAGGATTTTGTTGAACTAGAAAGGATAATGGATATGATCAGCTTATTTTTGCAATTAGGATGCGGAGCATTAATTAACAGTTCCTGTTTTCTATCCTTGAACTTTTATTTAAAAAGGGCGCAGAAGGCATAAAGACATATGGGATTGACAAATTGATCCAAGTAGCCGCATCGCAGTTGAGCGACCAGCTACCTGAGTCCAGGGAAGCAGCTCGAGCTCTACTTCTTGAGCTTCAAAACGTGTATGAGAAATTTCATGATCACATGGCATCTGCTGTCAACGAGCACACTATCGATGATCACACTGTCAATGATCACACTGTCAATGAGCACACTGTTAATGATCACACTGTGAATGAGCACACGGCTAATGATCATACTGTGAATGAGCATCCAGAGATGAGTTCTTGGGAAAGCTTCTGTCAGTCAAAACTTTCTCCTCTAAGTGCACAAGCTGTACTTCGTGTGACCAGCATCGCCCGGGAAGGTCTTGTTTCATGACACGCGCATCAAATTCAGTTAGAGGACTTATTCGTTTCCTGGTTTGCCTATCATTTTCTTCTGTAAATACAGTGCGCGACAATTGAGATGATTGAGTTGTGGTCGAAGCACGTATTGAGCCCAAGATTTATAATGTATTATTTTCGTCCTAGCTGTGGTTACCTATATTACCTTTGATTATCATTAATATTTGATAGATATATAAATTTCCTTAATTGTTTGTCGTTATCGTTATCCTACAAGGCTGGTCTTCTTGAAGACTTTACAACTTTCATCACCTCATTGATTTTCTAAGTAGGCTTTCCTGAATGTATTTTTAGATTCCAGAAAGTTCCTTCCAAAATGAATAGCAAATTAGCCAACAAATTAGTGAGATATCAGAAGAAATACCCTTTCTTCAACTGTCCAATAGTTGGAAAAACATAATGAAGTAAAAAGGCTCATAATAGGTTTTGCATATCTGTTAATTGACCTGTCACCATTTTATGCATTCATCTCCATCGTTGTTTGAAGTGAATTTGGTATTTAAGTGACATCAACCGTCACTACGGAAGTTGTTGATTTAAGGTTTATGGCAATTTTCGAGGATGCAGTTTCTTGTGGATTTTGGCAACGAGCTGAAAAGCAAATACGCAATATTTACATGTTCGACACATACAGGCGAAACAAATTAACAGTGAGCAGCTAACCGACCAAACAAATGGGAGTTTCAGTGTCCCTTTTAAAAAAATGATTTTGAATGAAATTAACTTTATAAAACTGATTTTGTGAGAACTTGGAATTTTATTACGTTAAATTTGATTCGTGTTTGTAGTTTTTGCATCTTTTACCACGTTAGACATGGTTCTTAGGTTTAGTATACATAAAAAAACATATTTTCAAACACGTAGTTTTAATTCAAGTGATTTATGTTTCATTTTTTTTTATCTTGAAAGCAAGTCTGATGTAAAACTCCACGTACATTGTTCATCCAAATTCGAACGTTATTTTTATCTTAACACTTCTAGTCAAATAGATGTGTGGTATCAAAACCAAATTCATGTGACAAATCGTATTTACGAAAATCTCGTCTGATACGAATAAAATTCAACTCTATCGTGAAATTAAACACATACCAAAGAGCCAATGATTATTTGAATTCTTGGGTTATATAAAAATCACAGAAGTATAGAACAAAATATGTTAACATATTGCCTTCAAAATTTCAATGCAAGTGCTCTAACTCATGAACACGCCTTTCATGATTTAGGCAACCAAGATGTAGCCATATGGAAAGGTTGAGTGGCATTAAAGTTTAGTCTTCGGCACAAGACTAATGTATGTGGTACTGAAAAGGACATGAACCTTTGGTTAATAACACATTGACCTAAAGAAACTATTATTCGAGTTGATCCTATCGTTTTCATTTAAACCCATAAACTTAACTTTTTTTTATACATTTGAATTCGCCAAACTAAAGTTCAACAAGATAAAAAATATTAACTTTAAAAATTTGAATTATATAGAAAAAGTAAAAGAGAATTTGGAAAATTTATTATAGATTATCTATCCATTTAGTGGTAATTAGAAGTAAAGTATAAAAGCGAAAAGGCATTGGTTTGGTTGGTTGACCCACTAACTTCACTCTGCTTGTCTGTAATTTGTGGTAAAGAAAAGAGTGTGAAGAGGGTCCAAGCAAAACAGGGTCGCTTCAGCGTTGATTTCAACGAAACTCATTCTGCACCGAGCAATCGATCGATCACGCAATCTGAGTGGAATCCACCGTCAATGAAGCGCAAGAAGTGGTCGGAAGTGGAGGAGCAAACCCTACTGTCCAAATACTCAGACCTCCTCCGTTCGGGGACCCTCGCCAAGCTCAAAACGCGCGAGAAGAAGTTCAAGCCCGTGGCGGAGCACGTAAACGCCGTCCACCACCACCGCGACCCCTCCTCCTTCCCCTTCAAGTGGTCCTGGCGCGACGTCTCCATCAAGGTTCAGAACATGCGCCACCAGTACCTCGGCGTCAAGCAGAAGATCCGCCTCGCGCCTCACCACTTCAATTGGAAGGACGGGAACAATCACTGGGAGAATTTTCTCAAGTATAAAGAAGTCTTCGGCGACGTGCAGTTGTTGGAATCGCCTAAACCCCTCACCACCGGTAAATTAGGGTTTGAGGTCGATTCCGATGACGAGGAGGACGAGGAGGAGGACGAGGACTGTGGTGATGAAGACGAGGATGTGTGTAAGGTGAGGAAGTTAGGTTCCGTGGTGGAGCTGAGGGAGGCGGTGGTGAAGCGCGAGGAGAGGCGGCGGGAGCGGGAGTTCCGGCGGGAGAAGGTGGAGGCGGAACGGGAGAGGAAGCGGCGCGAGGTGGAATTTCGGCGGGAGCGGCGGCGGGAGTGTTTGGAGGAACGGGAGATGGAGTTGGAGGAGCGGCAGTTGAGGTGGGCGAGGAGGGAGCTGGAGAAGAGGATGAGGTTGGAGCGTGAGCTGGATGCGGAGCGGCGGTGGCGGAAGCGCGTGGAGGAGAAGATGGAGGAGGAGGAGATGGAGTGGAGGCAGAGGATGGTGGCAATGCAGGTTGAGCATGAGAAGCAGATGATGCAGATGCATGTTGAGGCTTGCCAGAATCAAATGCAGGTTCTTGGGATCATGGCAAGGCTCCTTTGCCAGTTTTTTGGGTCTGGAACTGATGGATTGAGTAATGGATTAGGGCCATTGCCTCCTCAGGTTTTGCATCATGGAGCTGGTTTAGGTAATGTAAAACCTGATGCCAATTCGCCTTCTGAATTTCTATAGTTCATGCCATTTTTTAAATTTATATAATTGAAAGCAATTCAATCACATTACATGTCCTTTACAATTGTATCATATTAAGTAGGGGAACCAGTTGAGCATGTTTGACGTGCTTCTTCCTAAGATTTAAGAATACTGGTGG
>Ga0209389_1001174_pt1 | contig 17902 bp, 10 predicted proteins | sample CowpearedBW_FD_187526 | JGI IMG/M metagenome (GOLD analysis project Ga0209389, IMG submission 187526) | Root nodule microbial communities of legume samples collected from California, USA - Cow pea red BW (SPAdes) (version 2) | ecosystem: Host-associated > Plants > Roots > Nodule | place: USA...
TTGTTTTGCTTGTTTCTGTTTCGTTTGGCTAAGATTCATTAGTGTTTTATGGAATATGAGACAAGATCGAGGAAAACGTTAATTTTATGTGTATTTCAAAGTTAGGGGTTCAAATATTCATGAAACTATAATTGACATTATTTCTCGTATTCTGGAAGCGTCGGGTGGTCGTTGGGCAAGTGATTGGTCATTGGGCGACTGTGTCTTTTCTGATATGCGTAGTTTTAGTAAAATTCACTTTCCTGACTCATTAACCGTTGGATTGTGCTCAAATTTTGGCATTTGGTTCATAACATGCTATTTTATGGTTTGACCGGTTGGATCGTCGATTAGATGTCTGTAACTAGAGCTGTCAAAATGGGTTGGAAGTCGCGAGCCAACCCAGCTAACCACGGGTTCGGGCCGAGTTGGGTTGAAATTTTTATAAATTTCAATACGGGTTGATTTTTTACCCTGCTCATTTAGAACCCGACTCATCCGGGTTGAACCTGTGGTGAGCCGGGTTGGCTCACCAACCCGCAGATAAAAGGGTCACACAAGTGTTTTTATTTATTTATATTAAGTTGGGCTTTACATTTGGATCATGTTAAGTTATTTTTTTATCCAACACATAAACAATTTGTATTTTTTTATTATTTTGGTTTGTATTTGGATTGTATTAAAAAAATTTAGATTTTAATTAGAATTACAATTTAGTTTTGACTGAAAAAAAATAAAAAATTCTTTTTAATTAAGTGAACCTGTGAGCCAACCCGTTTAACCTACCAACCGTGGTGGGCCGGGCCGGGTTTGAATTTTTTTGGCTCGCTAAAAAGTGAGTCGGGTTGGGTTGGCTCACTAAATCATCAACCCGTGGTGGGTTGAGCCGGGTCGGGCCGGATTACCCGTTTTGACAGCTCTATCTATAGCTTGAGAAATGTGTCACGAATTACTGCAGTGATTTTGGTTTTGTGATAATAAATTTACTTAGGAATTTTGGTGTAAGAATTATGGTTGTGTGTTGTGCTTGATTGTATGGAATTGCAGGTACTTAAATGTTGGCACTCATTTATTTGGGATGAATACTATTTTGTGATATACGTATGTCATGGTATGCATTTATAAAATGTGAGATTAAATGAAATCCTTTTATGTTGAGTATAAAATGAAAAACATGACCTTTTTGATTGGTGGTGGTTTGGCATGAGAATTGAATGATTAATATGGCATGTGGATTTTGTTGGTAAAAGAGTTTCAAGGGAAACTCTTGGTGATGGTGGTTAGTGTATATCTTGATATATGAGATCTCTAGATAAAGGAAGGTATCCTGAACTCTAAAAATTATTCATGCTCACATAGAGTAGAATAATTTATGTGGTGAGAGTGGCAGGAGGTCCTAGTCTTGGGACATATTGGCCCCAAGACATTAGAGGATTAACCCTGTGTGTGGTTGGGTGATAACCCTTTGCGTCTAGACTCTGCAGAGTTTACAAACCAGCACAAATGCATACTTCCTTTAGAATTCTATATCAAGAGTATGATCCGGATATTGAGTTAGAGAGTCCTTTAATTGTTTGCTTTCACATGTTTTGGGTACTTACTATTTTGCTTGTCTATAACTTGTTTTATAATTTGATTGCTCAATAACATGTTAAATATTTTACTCTAGCTTACCCTTTCTCTTTGTGTCTGTTCTCTTCTTTGGCTTTTTCCTTTTGTGATCACCAAATCCTTGGTGTGAGCAGATGTGGAGACTCTTGATGATCGTGATGTTGGCGGGGAGGTTGTGATGTAGTTAGGCTTCCTAGATTCTTTATTGCTCATTGTTGAGCATTTCTTCTTATGTACTATTATTTTGTAGTTTCTTGTTCATTGAGCAAATTTCCAGTTTAATCTAATCTGTGCTTAAATTCTTTTCATGACATTGTGTTGTGTCTTTGGGCTTCCATTCCAGTATAATTTGGGATAATTGTTAAAGGTTAATTCTAATATACTTTATGTTGGTGCTCTATTTTATACTATAAACATGAGGCGTTCTATAAATTATAATTATTCTACTAAATTGGGACGTTACATTTATGGTATCAGAGTAGTTCGTCATTAAGATGACCCGAGGGTCGTGGGTTGTCATGTTTCGTAGGTTTAAGTATTCAAGTTTAGTCAAGTTGGTCTATGAAACTGAAAGTATTAGAAACAAAAAAAATCTTGATAAAGTAATGAGGGTGCACACTCATGACTATATCCAAGATAGTTTTTCGTACTTAATTCTGAAGGTTTGGGAAGAAGGGAGTTAGAATTATTGTTTGAGTTTTGTCTTTTATACCTTTTCTTGTCATGTATGTGCCATTAGGGTTTGTGTTCGACGTTTGTGGTGGGAGAGGAATGCAGATTCAAGGTCAAACTTGACCTGTTTACCTTTGCAAGGGTTGAGTAAGGCCATTGGGATAATCTTTTGCTTCAAAGATATGAAGTGGTGGTAGGTGGTGTATCGGTGGATGAGAAAAGCTAAGTTTTGGTTTATGGGCGGAGAAATGAAGTTGGTGTTCAGTAGTAACACTTTGGACTAAGGAAGCTGCAAGAACAAATTCTGAGATCGTATTTGTAAGACGTGGGAAAAATTAATTAATTAAATAATAAATGCGGGTAGAAGGCGTCTTTATGATATTAATTGTTGTTTAATGTGATGTGGAAAAGTACTAGCTCATGTGGTTGAGAGTACTTTGGTAGTGAGAGAGGACTTGGGTTTGAGTCCTAAGTATGCCAATTATGTGGGATTATTTTATTATTAATTTTTAAGAATATGTATGAGTAGGTGATTGGTATTGTAAACTTATGTTGATTGTGTATATCACCGAATGTGGTTTGGCATAGTGGGCATGCTTTGTTATTGTGGGTGGAAGGTCACGGGTTCAAACCTTGGTAGACAAAACTTAACCTTTATTTTTATTAAACTTGGATTGGAGTGAATGTGGAAGGTAGAGTACCTAGCAGAATGGGGGCAGCCAAGGGGGGTTGGAAAAACTATCAAATAATTGACATTAAGAGGAATTAAAGACCCACCTACTTGAAAGGCACCTATAAAAGCCAAATTCTAAGAGGTTTTGGCAATTGTGGTGAGCTGCTGCAGAGAGAGCACGAAATTGAGGTTGAGAGGTGAGGTTTGGGTGCGAAAAAGGGGCTGAATTAGGAGAGATTGTGGCACGTCATAGGCAAACCAAGGAAAATTCCATTTTTCTTCCAAGTCCAATCAAACTTTCAGGTTAGGGGAGCTGTACTTTACGTGTGTCAATAATCTGTTCGGTGTTATGAATTTGAGTTTCCAATTGGGTCCTGTTTGATTGGGAGAAATTCGTACCTGATGTATTATGATTGGGAATTGGGGTATTTGAGTTTGGATGCATGATCATGTGTGGGTAATGTGTTGTGGGAGGAGGGTTTTGACCATTCCGGTTATTGATTATTATATGTTCGAATGTGATTGTCAATTTTGTGTGAAAAGTATAGTTCTGGGCTCTAATTGCCATTACAAATACATTGGTATCGATTGCATGTTTTGTAGTATGTTTTTGGGTATGGTTTGACACTGTTTTGGGTAAAATCCGTGTGTGACAGTGAGGGAACTCTACAAGTCTCGCCCAAGCGAGTCGGGTTGGAAAAACTATCAAATAATTGACATTAAGAGGAATTAAAAACCCACCTTAAGCCCAATCCCGTTTTATTTTTAAAACCTACTTGAAAGGCACCTATAAAAGCCAAATTCTAAGAGAAATGGAGGGTTTTGGCAATTGTGGTGAGCTGCTGCAGAGAGAGCACGAAATTGAGGTTGAGAGGTGAGATTTGGGTGCAAAAAAGGGGCTGAATTAGTGCAACCCGCCCAAGCGAGGAAATCTCGCCTAAGCGAGATAACGCGTATTTGTGGTAGTTTTAAGCTCGCTCAGGTGAGGCGAACTAGCCTAAGCGAAGTAGAGGGCTTAGCTTGGGCAACGGGTCCCTAGCCTAAGCGAGTTTTTGTGAATTATTGGGTTATATGTGTTTGTGAGTGTGTTTTGGATGTTTATCATAAGGATCAAATGTATATGCATGTGGTTGATGGTTGGGTTTGATGGGCTAAGTCCAATAGGGGTTTGGGATGTGCTCGAAGGTTGGACACATGATGGGCATGGAACTGGTTGAGTTCTCGTCGGCTACTAATGGGTGATGAGTCCTTAGTATAGTGATTGCATGTGTCGGGCGCACGATGGGTAAGGAACTATGATGTTCCCGTCGGCTACTATTGGGCGAGGAGTCCATAGTATGGTGATTGCGTGCGTGCCAGGGTCCAAGTATGAGACTTGGATGTTTATACTACAGGCGAGGAGTCTGTAGGGCAGGACTATGAGCGAGATAGGCTCATAGGGTTGCACCACGAATGAGTTAGTTTCGTGGGAGCACAGGGAAGTCCCAAGACCTAGTTCATGCATATGACTCATGAAGGACTATAAGGTCATGGTTTGGGTGATTTGGAAATTATGAACTTAATTATGTTATTTTGGGTTGGAAAGCATGTTTATTTCACATACATATGTTTATATTTTATTGTGCATAGCTCACCCTATCTCTGTGTGTGTGGCGATGATCGGATATCTTGTTATCCGGGAGCAGATGATGTGACAGGTGGGCCAGAAGATACATAGACTCGGAGCGAGAGCTAGCAGGGGATATTTTGTATATACATATAGTATATGTTGATGATTTTGTGTTGAGAACCTCATGTAAACTTGGCGAGAGCCATTGCTTTTAATTCCATTTCATGAAATTTTGGATTCTTGGTTTTACGACTTTATATCTATTAACGTTTTAAATTTCCCATGTTTTGGGAAATGGTTTATATTAAATGCGGACTTTATTGTAATTCTGCTTTTATTTATGTATTATCAATAATATTCCTTAGGGATGTTACAATATCCAATCAAATATTGTTTGTAATTATGTCCATAAAATAATGTCTATAATTATGTCGATAAATAGGCTAAGAAAATATCTCCTAATTAATTAATCATAAATAACTATGATAATATCTCAATAAATTAATCATAAATAACCAAGGTCTTTGTAAAAATGTCTCCTAGTTGTACCTTGGTACGAACATATGAGTAACAAATGGTTCCAACTGTTATTTCATTACGAACAAAATGACAATCTACTTCAATATGTTTTGTTCTTTCATGAAAAATTGGATTCTGAGCAATATGTAATGTTGATTGACTATCACAATACAATCACATCCCTTTTAAATCATTAACTCCCAACTCACTAAGTACATGTTTGAGCCATTTTAACTCACATGTGATTATCGTCATAGAGCGATAATCTGCCTATGTAGAAGAGCGTGAAATAAATGATTGTTTCTTAGTTTTCCAAGATATTGGAGACGAACCAAGAAGCACCACCTAATCAATCAAAGAATGTCTTGTAAGTGGACAACCCGCTCAATCTGAATCACACCATCCTTGTAGTTCTAGATTACTATCAGACTGTAGTAAACTACATTTTCCCGAATGTTTCTTCAAATATTTAACAACCCTTAAGTCTGCCTCTCAAGGCTCTTTACGAGGATTTTTGCATAAATTGAGATGAAATATGGATAGAGTAAGCAAAATCAGGTCTAGTCACAGACAAATGGATTAATCATCCAATCAACCTTCGATAGGGTTCTGGATCTTCAGGAGGTGTACTAGAAGGCAATGCTAGCTTATGGTGTTGTTCCATTGGAAAATCCACAGGCTTATCACCTAACAAACCTATGTTTTCAATGATTTCAATGAATACTTTCTCTGACAAAGATAAAGCCCTTCGGGATTACGAGCTACCTCCAACCCTAAAACATATTTTAAGACTCCTAGATCCTTCATATGAAAACAAGAACTTAAGTAAGCTTTAAAAAATTTACTGTTTGTAATATTATTTCTTGCAATAATTAAGTCATCCATATAGGCAAGCATATAAAGATCTATTTCCCCCTGTGTAATATAAACAACGAGTAATCTGAATATGATTGAACAAAGCCATAGTGTTTCAATACAGTCAACTTAGCAAACCAACAATGAGGAACTTGTTTTAGGTCGTACAATGACTTTTTCAACCTACAAACCAAATTTGGGTCAGAGTTTTGAAAACTTAGAGGAACTTTCATGTATACCCCCCTCAACCAAATCACCATGGAGAAATACATTATGGACATCCATTTGGTGAACTTCCCACTTTTTAATTGTTGGCATTGGCAAGAAGGAACGAACAATCACCATTTTGTTGGCAAAACAAGAAGAGTTGTGTTGCAAGATTCTGATGATGACAACTGCAAGGAACTTCAAGAAATAAATTGAAACATTATGGTATGAATTTTTTTAAAGCCTCTTGTAAAGTTCTTGTTTATGAATAATTTGTATGTAGAAGTTAGCTTAGAAAATCACAAAATAGCAGCTTATACTTGACCACTCTGGGAAGGATTTTTGTTCTTCATAAAATGCTTTATGATAATCAATTATCACTTATGATAATTGAATATCATAAGTACTTTTTTAGTTTTCAAAATTAACTTTGGAATAATCGATTCTTCCAAAGGATAATCGATTATCAACATGAAACAATGTTTTTAGAAATTGCTCTGGCATAATCGATTATCATTAGTGATAATCAATTATCTCTAGTAGTTGTAACTTGTCTTTTCAGATTCTTAACCTACTTTTCAAAATTCTATTTATAAAGCATTAAACCCATTTTTGAAAACAACCTTTTTTAGTATTAGAATTTTAGTGTTGTGCTTGCAAAGAAACTGTCTGAGTGTTTTGAAAAAGGGCTTTGAAAAATCTAGTGTGGGTAGAGAGATAACTTTCACCAAATAGGTTATTGGGAGATTGAGTGTTGTTATTGTTGCTAGGAAATTTGTTCATTCTTTGTGTGACTTAAAGAAAGTATTTTTCATCTTTTTTGTCTTCAAGAGAGATGTATTCTAAACCTTTTAACCCTCTTATATATGATTGTTTTGTGGTTTATTTTAATGATATTAAGTTAATCTTTCTATTTAAGAGATTAACAACTGGACGTATGGTCTTTTTGATCCGAACCAGTATAAATACTTTGTGTCAATCTTCTCTTTCCCTACTCTCTTTATTAATCTATAATTACATTAAAGGAAAAAATCTTTAATTAGGAGGTTTGAGTGTCAATCTCATCTCAGCCCAAAGAAACCAACCTACACCTCCTAATGCATGTACTACTAAGCAGTGTTGTTAATGAGACATCATTTCAATAAAAGTCAATTTTATCCATATTTCTAAATATCATTGCATTTGTGTTCACTAAATGTATGTCCGAGATGATACCTCCCATAACTCCAGTTTTTATTCAAGTATAGGTCAAGAAACTTCATCTACCAGGATGATCCCTCCCATAACTTCAATTTGGGTCAGGAAGCTTCATTTGTCGAGAAGATCTCTCCCATAACTCCAATTTTATCTAGGTATGAGTCAAGAAGCTTCATCTGCCAAGATGATCCCTCCCATAACTTATATTTTGGTTAGGAAGCTTCATCTACCGAGATAATCCCTCCCATAACTTGAATTTTTATCCAAGTATGGGTGTGAAAGCTTCATTTGTTGGGATGATCTCTCCCATAACTTCAATTTGGGTCAAGAAGCTTCATCTGCCAAGATGATTCCTCCAATAACTTAAATTTTTATCTAAGTTTGAGTTAGGAAGCTTCATCTGCCAAGATGATCCCCCCCATAACTTCAATTTTTATCATGAAGCTTCATCGATTGAGATGATCCTTCCCATAACTTCAATTTTTATCTATGTTTGGCTTAGGCTTCATCTGTCGAGATGATCCCTCTCATAACTTCAATTTTTATTCGAGCTCGGGTCAAGAAGCTTTATCTGTCGAGATAATCCCTCTCAAAACTTTAATTTTTATCTAAGTTTGGGTTAGGAAGCTTTATTTGCTGAGATGATCCCTCCTAAAAGTTCTTACAACTTCAAATACTTGGACGAGAACAATTACGCTTATTGAGATGATCATGCCTAGGTTATCAAGTTTATATTTTATAAATTTCATTTTAAAGTTAATTTTTGTAACACCCCCAATTTAGGATGTCACAAGAATTTACAATTTGTGTTTCTTTTAAAAGTAAAACGATTATTTGATAAAATACGTACTTATGCAAAAAATATAATTTAAAGGTTAAAATATCTTTTTGGTCCCAATTTTCGTCAATTTTTTTCAAATAAGTCCTAATTTTGGTTTTGTGTTCAAATTGGTCCCAATTTTCGTCAATTTTGTTCAATTGGGTCCTTTTTTGCTAATACCGTTTAAATCATTAACGACCATGAACAGTGACTACCACGTGTCATTTCGTGATTTTTTTGATTTATTTTTACTTTTATTTTTTATTTTTTAAATTTTTTAAATTTTTTTTAATTTTTTTAGATGTACACGTAACCTATTAGCGTGCCACCTGTCATTTCGTGATTTTCTTTCATTTTTTATTTTGTTTTTCATTTTTTTTAATTTATTTTTAAATTTCTTTTAAATGTCCACGTGTCAACCCGGTAGTGTGTCACGTGTCAAAGTTAATGTTCTATATTAAATTTGGTCTCTATATTTGTTATTTTTATTCAATTTAGTCTCAATTTTTGTTAACATTAACCAATTTGGTCCCTTCCAAATTGAAATCAAATTTAATTTTTATATTAAAATTCACATTTTTTATTAAATATTTTTATATAATATACTAAAATTCACATCATTATAATTTTGATAAAAAAATTAAATTTGATCACATCTTTGATAGGGACCAAATTGGTTAATGTTAACAAAAATTGGGACTAAATTGAACAAAAATAACAAATATAAGGACCAAATTGAATATAGAACATTGACTTTGACACATGGCACGCTACTAGGTTGACAAATGAACATTTAAATTTTAAATAAAATAAAATAAAAATAAATAAATAAAAAACCACGAAGTGACACATGACACGCTATTAGGTTGACACGTGTACATTTAAAAAAAATCAAAAAAATCAAAAAAAATCAAAAAATCCACAAAGTGACACGTGGCAGTCAATGTTCATGGTCGTTAATGATTTAAACAGTGTTAACTAAAAAGGACCCAATTGAACAAAATTGACGAAAATTAGGAGGTATTTGAACATAAAACCAAAATTAGGACTTATTTGAAAAAAATTGACGAAAATTGAGACCAAAAAGGTATTTTAACCTAATTTAAATGTAAATAAGTAGTTCAAAAGTTCCATTGATAAAAGTAATAAAATAAAAACCAAAGTTCCAATTAATAACTAGAAAACAAAAGAAACTTTCGTAGTCTTCAACATTTGATTGAAATCAACTAAATAAATAATAAACCCCCGAGTTCATTCCATCCTCTCCGCGATCTACTTTGTGCTAGATACATCTGCATTACCACTTGCTCCCGTATAACACTTCATCGCACACACTACACAAACAAATAGGGGTAAGCTAACAAGAAACAATGATATATAATAAAGAAATTCGTAAATAAAGCATAACAAATAATACTCAACATCGCATTCAAGTAACACTTAAGCATTATGATCACAATCAATCTTTGGTTTGAACACGCAACCCCCAAATTTTAAACAACCATACCAAACCAAACAAACTATCACATTCATCTAAAATTCTTAAACATAGTGATCATAATCAAGCTTTGGTTTTCCGCGGCTTTTTACCCCACAACAACATCTAGTTTCTTAGAAATAGATGGTTCGACGTGTCCCATTATCGCAGCCAGACTGTCTCCCTTATTCCTCAAGGAATTATGAGTAAAAACTTCGGTGCATCGCACATCGGGCACTATACTCGCAACGAGCTGAAATAAGGTAAAATATTTTTCCCCTCCCTACTGCTTCACACAGGTGAGAGAGTACAACACTCGAACAAATCCTCTACCACTGCTTCACGCAGGCGAAGAAGACCCATTTCCACTACTTCACACAGGCGAAAGAGTCTTCATTGGGTCTCTAGGTATGGAAAACCTCACACAACACTTAATTCCACCAAGAGTCTTCAAGAAAGGCAAAACACTCTCAACATGCATCGGACTAGAGTTACAGATTGCTAACAAAACACACACCATCTCATCATGCATGGAAAATGAATTTCCCTCAAAACCCATCAATTTACCAAACAATACATTCAAGCAACGAACTCAACGAATGACATTCATTCAAACACAGGCATAACATCACATGCAAGTAATTATCCTCATACCACCACTTAAACTCCATAACCATGCAACCCATGAAAACCAAGAATGACCACCAATCACGTAACCCATTTATTGACGTCACTTCCTCACCGTGAATCAAAGCTATGCACCCTTCACGCTTCCAACATCCTCACTTAATCTCTCTCTCCCAACCTACCTACATGCATACCGCGGGTCCTATCTCAACTTAATAAAACTACACACATGATATGCCCCTCACATCAACTCTAATATAGCATACTAGAACTTACAATATGATACTCCTGGAACCAATATACTCTCGGCCCCTCCACCCCATCACTTATTACAACTATAACACGTTAGGTTGCACGCGAAAAAGAAGAAAAACATTAATTATGCATGTACGTGGTTAAAAAGAAAGGAAACAGAAGCACGTGACCTATCAAAACAAAAGATTATATACAAGGTAAGCTATCCTGGGATGTGCCCTTTAGTGTGATCTGCACCAACCATAAATAAGGAAAACCTAATGCATAGTATTGAAGGAAAGAGAAAATTAAAATCATGTGTGATTCATGGTATAACACGAAAGTCAATATCAAAATAAAAAGATAGAGTCATGCAAGCAGAAACATGGATATTGCACCGAAAACATATTGTTTACAAAACCAAAATAAGAAGAAAGAGAATGTAAAGTTGAACTATACACTTAGTGTGGTCTGCACTAAAATCCAAGTAAAGAGAGAGAAGTAAATAGGGGTGTAGGCCCCATGCGAAAATTGTAACCCAATGCATGTGATACAAACTAGCAACGCTGCAACAAACTTATAAAGAATGGAAAAGTTAATATGGTTAATGGAACAACGCCAAAGAAAGGAAGAATTATGTTTATGGAACACTAATGTAACCCACATGGTCACGCACTACCCCAACTCATCAATGTCTTCAAGCTTTAAATATACTCTCTTATAATTGGCAAGAGACAGAAGCATGTGGTCTGCATGCATTAAAAAGTGAACCTAAAAGGAAAAATATTGCACCGCAAATGCAAAATGTGCATACTATGATTTTCAAAATGTTTTGTACTGCAACGTTAAAGGCTTAGGTGTATACTATGATTTTCAAAAGATCAATTAAAGAAAGAAACCAACTAAAATCCCTTACTGCCATACGTTCACGTGATTAAGGAAAAGGAAACAAAACATGTGAGAGAAAGTACTAATGCAAACCAAAAGCTTTAAGATGAAAACTTGAATTTTCATGTGGCACGAAAATGAAGAAAGAATCTGCACATGAATAAAATAAAGAAAAGAGAAGTCCTAGGGTCCTTCAGAAAAGCTATGGCTTTTTTTTTCTTTACCATGCAATGCTACTCCTCCAGGAACAAATCTCAATGTTAAATAAAAGGATTTTAGAAGAAGATGGAAGAAATGCAATGGTTATTCAATGAAAACATGCAATATCCATTTACACCCGTAACCCCATAATTGTGAAACCCTTCATGATAAATCCCAATTACATGCATCTACATATCCGTGTGCGTGAAAAACATGCATGTACATGAGTAACTAAAACTGTGAAACTAATGCAAAGTTAAAAACGCGTAAACAAAACTGCCACACAAAAACCCCCTGCATTTATGCATGTTTAAGAACTCCAACGAATAAACAAACTAATGTGCATTGTGAGCTCCTACCAAATTATAAAACATTACTACAACCTGAAGACTTCAAGAAGGAAGTCCAATTCGAAGGAGACTCTCGTCATTCAAGCAATCATGCATAACAATTCTTGACAAACCCATAAGGATTTCTGTAAAGAAACCAATAGTACGTGACCATTACCACACGTTTACATCACCCACACAAACCACAACCATCAATCTCATGTAGACTATAGTACCATGAACGTGAACAAAGAAATCACATAAAAAGAGATAAAGAAATCCCTGCAAACGCTACCATGTTTAACCAACACATAAAGAGAGATAAGGTCAAGCTTCAAACAAAATAGAAAGGAAAGTTAACTTCCCCTACCTAATGGGTCTCTCTGAAACGTTTCTCTTCTCTACCACAACCGTTGGAAACCCTTCAGCTTGCACCCTTGTTCTCTGTTCTCTCTCTCGTCCTTATTCTTCTCACTAAAACCTTATAGGGTTTGGCCTTATCTAATCCTATACTAAATCTTTCAGTTAAGATTCTAAAAAAATCCCATCTATTTTTATCTATTAACTATATATCATACACAATAAAACCCAACTATATGATTTTTCGAAAACAATTGTGAATCCCGTACTAAGGAGATTGAAAATCCAAATACCAACTTCGTGGGCCCCACAACTTAATGGAGAGAGAAAAGATAAAACAAAAAAAAAAGATTTTAAAACCAACAGTACCAAATCTCAACCATTTAGGTTCGAACCCTAATCCTGCACAAATCTCACACCACTACCGCCACTAGGCCACATGCCACACATGATATAAAACACATTACAAATATTAAAACACTTCTTCTCCACAAACCATAATTAATTAAATTAGACAAATAACAACTTAAATCACTCAAAGTTTTTCATAGGTCTTACAAGTTTGAAATGGTCTAATTATACATTTTGATCATAATAGTGCAAGATAATACTGATACCTTTTCATCACTCTTAGTATGACAACTATCATCACTTTGTGAGGTAAGTGAACTCAACTCGACAGTCCCATTACTATCAAAACCATTATACCTATTGGCAGAATTACAAGAGGAAGAAGAGGATGACATACTTGATTATTCACGCTAATAAGCTTCATCTCGGAATGGCCGTCGAAAATCTCGGACAAATGGTGAGGAACCCTTCGGTCCTCACCCCTCTATTTATAACAAAAAATGAAATCCCAAAAGGCAAAGAGTTCAAAGCAGGTACATCTTAATCTACAAGGCTAGCACATTGTGTCCATTTTGGAATATACAACCCATGATATCTCAACCTAAGCGATTTAATGCCATCTAGACACATTACAACTCTTCACTTCCTATGCACCACCAAATGTCACACATACTCATGTCCTAATAACTTTTCAACAATTTCCAACCAAATACGTCTCGGATTAGGAGGTTAACGCATTAGGTTTTCATATTTGGATATGAGATATATGGCCCATCACATCTGGCCAAATGGTTTGATACCATACATTCATCCTTTGTTACCAGTTAAAAGTAGGAACATCTCGGCCTAACCTATTCCATATAAGACCCCTGCCACACTTCATTTACTTCGAGCCTTGGGGGACTAGTGTACTATGTAGGAACGAGATCATCTTAGTCACCACTACCTAGATCATCTCAACCAATACTCCACATTGGTAACACATAGGATTGTGATGATCTCGACCAAGGTAATATCAACACCAGGGGTATTGGGCTCATCCCAACCAAAATCCTAATAACTATGTGTAAGTAAGGATCATGTTGGCTTCAAGATTACCAGCACCTTGTCAACCTCAACAAAGTGACACATGACCCAATATATCTTGGCCTACACATCACTACCAATGTGTGAAATCGAGTGTATCTTGGCTTATTTGACTACTATACATCATGTTCACAAGATGGGTAGGGGCCATTTGATCTAAGGTTGATGGTATATTGGTAAATAACATTAATCCTATTTTCAATTATCATCACAAGGACATAAGACTCTTGTTACACTTTGTTTACTGTGAGCCTGGGGACTAGTGTATTGTGTAGGGCCCAAGTCTAATGCATCTCGGCTAAGGTAACTTAGTGAATCTAGGATGTAGGGCCTGCACCTGATAAATCTCAGCCAAGGTAACTTAGTGAATATGGGATGTTGGACTTGAGCCTAATATACCTTGGCCAAGACTTTATAGAAGTGTATTGTATAAAGGGCCTGATATGAAACAATCTAAATTAGCACATAATTATACCAATTAAATCATTACATAATTAATAATCAACAACACACAAATGTAAATCTATATATGAAGTATTCATAGTCCTCCAAAATTATAAGTTGATTTTTTTAAAAAAATATTTAATATCAATAAGGCACTGTTGACACTAGGTATACATATATACATGCGTCCATTCCTATTCACCAACCCACAATCTCGTTATCGATCATCAATACTACCTGCAAAACCCTCTACTCACGTATATTACATAAATATACCATCGTCGTAGGTCGAAACTATATCCACAAAAACATAAGGGTAAGGTAGTGAAATTATAATACATTGTAAGAAAACAAATAAAAGTTATTTACATAATATTAACATAAATCATACTAAAATAATCTTACATACAAATTCTATATCGTAAACCATTCATAATTAACCTTATGTAATTTTTTCACAGAATTCATGTACACTAAACCACATCCACCTAATTGTATAGGTAACCTCAATAACTATCCATTTATGGTAATTGTACCATTCCTTCTTTCTCAAAAATCTATAAAGATTAATTGAACTTTGCAGTGGTTAGTCAAGATAAATGAGTAAATAATCAACTCATTTAAATCCCCAAGGTTATACCTCTAACTATGATAAATCAAATTTTCTTTATTATACTTTGTAGTGGCTAGTCAAGATAAATGAGCAAGTAATTTACTCTAAGGTCATACCTCCAGTTACAACTGATCGAGTTTTTTTTATTATATTTTGTAGTGGCTAGTTAGGATAAATGAGAAAGTAATTTACTCATTTAAATCCCTAAGGCACACCTCCCGCTACAATAGATCGAAATATGTATTCATAGGAAATTATATCATTTCACACTTCATTGATTCAAGAATCAAACGTATATCACATTGCATACCTATACCGATGTCAAATAAATACCACAACCAACTCAACACTAAAGGATTTCTTGAAATATACTTCTGGGAGACAAGTATACTTATGACTCTATATCCAAAAACTTGTTACCAATGAGACCCTAACCACATAACGCATTGACACCACTTTCAACCCAAAACCTTAAGGCAATGAGTTTATGGGTCCTTATCCTTATATAGCGCTCCATTTCTCATTTCTAGCCAATGTGGGACTTAGACTCACACTTGGATTGTTAACAATCTTCCCCTCAGAGGTGAGTCCCTTCAACCACATTGGTATACTCCCCTTCCAGCGGAAGCGTTCCCAACCACAAGTATTCTTTTTTTTGCCCTTTTTTGTACCGTCGTTTTTCTTAACGGGATACGCTTACCTGAAATCCTTGCCAAGAAGACTTTCGATACAAGGACCATACTGCACTCATTTAAGCCAATTTTTTTAACCATGGGTTCTGATACCACTTGTTACCAATGAGACCCTAACCACATAAGGCATTGGCACCACTCTCAATCCAAAACCTTAAAGCAATGGATTTATTTATACTTATATAGTGCTCCATTTCTTATTTCTAGCCAATGTGAAACTTAGACTCACACTTGGATTCTTAACACAAAATATGTGTCATTTCCAACTCTACTTTCGGGATACATGTAACAATTATAACTCTACTTTTAAAAGTTACATATTACTTCTAATTTTATTGGGTTAAGTATGTTTTTAGTCCCTGAACTTTGGTCAAAATTTGAAATTCGTCCATGGTCGAAACTTTGATAAATTTTTTGTCGAAACTTTGATAAATTTTGGTTCCTGAACTTTAAAAATAAATGAATATAGTCCTTTTAACCCAATTATGTTGACTTTTTTCAAGATGTTAAATTCGTTTCATGTTAATATTGGAGTTGTTTATGCCGTTTGACACATTCTCGGCTCAATATTTACCGAGAAATACGTTCGAAACCTAAACAAGAATTTAACAAAATTGGGTTAAAAGGACTATATTCATTCATTTTTAAAGTTTAGGGACCAAAAATTATCAAAGTTTCAGTCAGAGACAAATTTTAATTTTGAATCAAAGTTCAGGGACTAAAAACATACTTAATCCAATTTTATTTCTTGAATTCAAGTAATATTTTCAACTCTATTTTCGAAAAGTTACTATAATTACAATAATCACATTTAATTCATTTTATAATAATCAAAACTTATTCAATTAAAATGTTATAAAACTTAAATATACTATTTTTTCTCAAAATAATATTATCATACAAATAATAATATTAACAATAGAATATTAAAATCATGATTGTATATTTTATACTAAATTGTGGAAAATAAGTAATATATAATTTACTAATTTCTCTAACTTATCCAATTAGCTAAATACCATACCATATCATATTATTGAAACAAGTTTCATAACAAAACATTTTCAATTAAAATTATATATAGAGAGGGAGAATTATTAAAATATTATTATAGATATATTATAAATCTTAACTCGGTCAACGATAGATAATTTATTAATTATAATTCATATATCGGATAATCATAATACTCACATGATTACAATTAAGTTATTAACATAGATAAATTTTAGTATTTAAATTAATTCCCCATTTATTTAAAAATGGTTTTTCTTAAAAATTAAAATAAAAGAATTTTACAAAATATTTTATGTTGGACCCGACAAGAATTAAATTTGTTTATACGTAAATTAGGTACAAATATATCCGTGCATATCAAAATTAACGAAATATAAATATATATTAAATAAACATATCAGGAGGTAAATATAAAACTAGTGCATAACTGAAGATAAATACAAAATTAAATAAATATAATCAATGTATAATTGAAGATATTAAATTAAATGAATAGAACATCTACATAACTAAAATAAATAAAAATTAGAATAAAGTTAGGATATTTACTTAGTATAAATTTATAAAAATAATTATAAATAAATAGTAAAATAAAATAAGGTATCTCCTTCTCTTACCTTAGTTATGGAAGATATACTTTAAACATTTGAAGATGATCTATCTATTTTCTTTCTCTCCTCTTTCTTTGCTCACACTCGTATGAACTCTGTTCTTTTCTTACAACCTCTCTTTTCACCTCCCATTTTCTTACCACCATGTATATAAAGCTAACTCATTGAGGTAAAAGGTATCCTAATCTTACTATCATTACTAAAGTGATCATATATTTTTTATTACTAACTTAAGTGTTGGAATACTTGTAGGTACTCACTCCCTTATGGTTCATTATATCAGACTTGGTGAGGACATCCCAATCTTGAAGACAGAGTGCATCTCGACAAGCAACAAGATAACAATACCACTTGCGAGACAAATTGGTTCCACACATAAACAATTTGCAAACTCTATTTAGTGTATTTATATAGCTAGCAAACTATTTCATATTAAATAATAAAAAAAATCATAAAAAGTTGCTTGCAAATTTAAAAATTGGCTATTATTTTTATTTATCATTGGTAAAATTGTTAATAAGTTGAAATCAAAGTTCAGCAATTAAAGTTATAAATTATAAAGATAAAAAATTCTCGAATTTTTTTTATATGAATCAAAGTCAAATTACTAATTATTCGCCATCGTAGGCAATAAACTAAAATCAGACTTAAGCAAGGAATCAAACATCATTGACAGGAACAAAGAATTGTATTCGCCAATTGCCTTCTTAAAAGCATCGAAACTTCAGCAACTTAGGGCGGTGTGCTCAAGTGTGAGACACTTAATGGAGGAGAACGGAAAATAATAAAAAATTTGCAGGATGTCAAAAATAACTTTTACATAACATAAA
>Ga0209389_1001175_pt1 | contig 17901 bp, 10 predicted proteins | sample CowpearedBW_FD_187526 | JGI IMG/M metagenome (GOLD analysis project Ga0209389, IMG submission 187526) | Root nodule microbial communities of legume samples collected from California, USA - Cow pea red BW (SPAdes) (version 2) | ecosystem: Host-associated > Plants > Roots > Nodule | place: USA...
TTTTATTATATATATTTAATATATATATATATATATATATATATATATATATTTTGATATTTTTAATTTCAATGTTTATTTTCTTAAATCAATTTTAATATATTTTGTTTAATACTTGTAAAGGTTAAATATGTTTTTGGTCCCTTAAATTTCAGTGAATTTTGGAATTAGTTCATTTTAAAACTTTGGACCAATTTAGTCCTCAATCTTTCGAAATACCGTGTATTTAATCATTTTAATCAAATTTTGTTAAGTTTATTTGACATTTCAAGCGTGTTTCATAATATACTTAACATTAAAGCAAAAATGTGTCAAACAGTATAAATAACTCAAATATAATCTTGAAATGTGTACGAAACATCAAATAAACCTAACAAAATTTGATTAAAATTATTTAATTCACGTATTTCGAAAGATGAAGGACTAAATTGGTTTAAAATTTCAAAATTAACTAATTTCAAAGTTGAATGAAAGTTAATATTTAACCCTACTTTTAATTATATAAACAAAACTAAGTGCACATCCTATAACAAACCATTAATAATGATTCATGAGAAGAAATCGATTTAGCAATAACAACACAATCTTTTCATCCAGTTTCTCACACAGGTAAAAATGAAAATTTTGCACAATGATTTGTGATCTTGAATTATTGTTTATAAATATTAAGGAAAATTGCATTGGGTGGGTAAAGGGGTGAATTAAACTTTGTATAAAATGATCTTATACCCAATGAAAGGTAGTTTATGATAAGCATGAAGTTTTCCTTATTGTATACTATAATAAATGGATTCACTCCCACACAGCATAGTCTTGGCCAGAGGTAGCAACATGGAGATTTGAGGGAATAAGATTTCCAAGGTCCATCTTTGGCCCTATCTTCACCATGATCTTGTTGTCTATCTTTGCAACATAAAGGTCACCTTCAGATGCCATAATTTTCACACTACTTTTCTCATTGATCCCATTCCTCACCCTTATGCTACTCAATTTTGCAATCTGCTCCTTCAAGCCCCAATCAAAGAAGTGATCGTAGAACTGCACAACAAGAAATAATAATAAGAATAAAATACAAACAAAAAATAACCTCATCCAACAACCAAAGAAAAGTACCACACCATATCTTTTAAATTAAAAAAAAAAACATAATATACTAATATCCCTTCAGATTTCTTGAAACCAAACATGATTCTATGCTATTTTAGCATTTTCAGCAACCCTATTGTAAAAATACACATAATGTGCCAGTACAATACACAGAGGTTAGTGTTAAGAGTAAAAATTAGAGATGGAAAACGATTATTTTATACAAAAACAGAACTTTTGAATTTGCAAGAAAAGTAAAGGAATTTGGATTATCTTATAGGTTGTATATGTTGTTTCTCTGCTATGCTTCCAAAATATATATTTATGGACACTGATTTTAGAATTTTAAAATATATAAAAATCATTTTTACATCTAATGTATGTTTGATGTTATCTAAAGGACAACACTCAAAAAATCTATCAGAAAATCTAGACTCGAAAGAAAGAGTGAAGGACGGTGAAGATAGTGTCAAATAGATCTAAGAATATAGTGTCAAAGTATTATTGTCTAATAGAGATTAGTGTTAATTTTTTTCTGTGTTAATGTAATTTATTGTAAAAAAATGGAAAAAATACTATAACTCCCGTCTTTTATTTTCTTATGTAGCTTAATGTGGACCATTGATTCTTTAAAATAAAAAGACAATAATAAATTAATCAATGATCTACACTAAGTCAAGTGAAAGATTCAAGACAAAAAGTGAAAGTCATATTATCATTTAAAAAAAAATGCATTGAAAGTTAAAGAGGTATGAGAAAATATTACTATTGAGGGGGTGCCAGGGTGTGTTAGAATGTAGGCATATCCTTGCATGACTTTGTCAGAAGGGAATGGCCAAGCTCTCTGTGTGGAACCAGTGTCATGGTTGTCAATGAAAGTCACTGCATTTTCTGGTTTCACACCAATCATTCCAGGAGGCTTGCCATTTGGATCTATCAACCTCCACAATTCTCCTTGCACAGCAGCCTGAAGAATTCCTTTTGTGGTAAAATCAAATGCAGTAACAGCTCCACCAGCAGATTCAACCCAATTCACCAGTGCCCCACGGTGACCATCTTGGTTATAATTTGGCTTCCCATTTTCATATGAGAGAGAATCCCATTTCTCTCCCACTGCAAAATCTGGCCTTGTTTGTTCCATATAGATCTTGGTAATGCTAGGTGCATACCCCTTCACAAAATCAAACCTCCACCCATCAAAACCAACCTCAGATTTGAGCCAGTTCATCCATTCAGATAACTCTCTCTGCACCTGTGGATTCAGATGGTCAATGTCCGGTGCAGGTTCATACCCCTCTCCACTGTCATTGTTTCCAGTGCCATCAGAATAAGCAGTGTCGTCTCTGCAAATGAATGATGGACCCCAATCAAGGCGTGAATCTGGAGTACCACCTTCAAAGATGCAATATATTCCTCTCCCGTCCTTCCTCTCTGCAGTTCTGTGGTTGATCACTATGTCCGCCAGGCACTTTATCCCCTTCTCATGAAAAGCAGCAATCAGGGACTTCAGTTCGTTCTTGGTTCCATATTTTGATGCATCAAGATCATATAGCCTTCCTGGAAGATATCCTGGATTCAAAAGTGGCATGAACGGTAATAAGTTTTTTCTGTGCATGATTGGTAAAAACTAGGTTTGCAGATAACATGTTTGACAAAAGAATTGAATTGGAATGCCATGTAAGTATGTAACAATTTTCAGAGTGTCATGTATGTATGAAAGATTTTTATAGTTGCTTATTTAATACCATGCTTAGAATAGTTTCTGAATTCTGATTGCTTGGCAATGCGTGAATACTACACTCACACCTACTTTTCCTTTAGTCATATCCTGCTAATTCAATTTTATAAAATCTATTTGTAAGGTGACATTTGTTTTTACTTATATGTTATAAAATGGTCTTATATGTAATTATCGTGGGATTTCCAACACATGACAATCATATTTGGCATAGAACAACTTTACATGAAAAAAAATCTGCTAGAAATTAAGTCATATATGACGAAATTGGGTAACAGGTGCTGATAATCATATTTGAGTGAGGCAGGTAGAAAGATGAACCTTCAGGAGAAACAGATTGAGAGGGAGGAGGGAGCCACACATGAGTGATTCCTGCATTTGCAAGGTCAGGAATAGAATTCTTAAGAGAGTTGTACCAACCCCCTTTCTTACTTGATTCCCAGTTGAACCCCTGTGACAACATCAATCATATTCATGCAGAGATAGTTAGAAATGTATTTGAAATATGATGCAAGTATCATATATGATATGTGTTCAATATGATGACAAATTAAGTTTTGAAAAATACAAGGTACAACATAATTCATGTTAGGTTGTGGTTGTTTTGTTATCTGTGTTGTATGCATTTGTGAGTGTCACAAACAAAATCAAAGAATAGGTGGTGATGTGAAACCTGAAACAGCAAGGCAGAGGAAGAGAAAAGAGGAAGGAGTGAAATGAAGAGACAGAAAATGCTGAGCCGAAAGAAGGAATCCATAGCTTTGATTATGTTTTGGTTTTTGTGTTTGAGTGTTTCTGCTGCTAGCTTGCTGTGGCTTATATAGAGGCAAAAATTACCTTATTTGCATGTCTGCAGAATCATGGTTGAGTCTTGAGTGAGGTAAATTAAGACTTGAAAGGGTGAAATTTGTCATCAAGATAAGATACATCACCCAAAAAAAGTGATAATCATTGAAATGGAGATGATTGAGGAAGTTCAAAAACAAGAGGGAAATCAAGGATAGTGTGAATTTGGGAAAGAAATTTTTGGAGTAATTAGAGATAAGGCCTAAAGGTATGGAGAATTCATAAATTATACATGTAAGATAACATATTTGGAAAAAATAAACAGAAAAATATATCTCAGACAACACTTTTGGAAGTTTTAGTGAAAAGGATGAGAAATTCTACTGTTTTTAAGAAGGAATAGCGTGTTTGAAAACTCTTAGGAAGATGTTGACGTAATTCATCGCCATGTTCCCACTGAAGTTGTGGCTGTGTTTTCAATTTTTTGGAATAAGAATGCATTTGTAAAGAGTGATGCATTGCACAGAATTAAATGGGTAAATATTATTTCCACACCCAGTCAATTTTTACATACACTTCATATTTATTATTTTACTTTTCAATTTTTTTTCTACTAATATAAAAGTTGACTTTTTTTAATGATCAAAATATCTTTAAAATGGATTATCAACCATGGAAATAGGTTAAAAAAAAATCAATTTAGAGTTGAGAAGTCTAAAGAGGAAAATAAGAAAAGTATGTGTAATGGTTGGTCTCTTGAAGTAATGGGAAACAAACCCAAAGAGTCAAAGTCACGCATTATTAGTACCAAACGACCGTTAAACGCGTGTAGTTTTTAATACAAAAATTACTTCAATTCTCGCGCACCTTTTGAGTTTTCTCATACAAAATAGAAAAATTTATATTTTTTAACATATTTAATTACATTAAATTTAAATTCATTTTATTTTATAGATATTTTTTGTCTGGGTAAAATAGTTTTAATTCTTTTTATTTGAACTAAATATTTTAATTATTAGTAAATACAAAAAAAATATTTAAATATAAACAATTAATAATAACTAAAAAAATTTATATTGACATTCTTTTTTAGTTATCTAGATTAGAGATGGTAGATAAACTCGTGCACGTGGTTATCACCCGAATCCATCTCCGTTTTGGCAGAAAATTTTCGCATTGACTAAGTATGAGTATGAGTAATATCCAAAGTTTTCAACTGGGGATGGGGATGAGAATATACATATCCCCAAAGATTTGTGAGATCAAGCTTGAAATAAATGATTGGGTTAAATCTCGTGAGACAACCATTCAAAATATGGCAATACAAATGTTAAAGAAATTTGAAAGTTACCGGAGTGTTATTCATGATATATTGGCAATTGATTCAGTTTTAGATCCAAGGTACAAGATGGACATGTTAGAATATTATTTTTATAATTTGTATGGTTATGATTTTGATCTAAAACTTAGTAGGATTCGTCAAATGTGCTATGATTTGGTTTTGGAATATCAATAAAAAAAAGAATGAAACTCATTCTTATAAAGCTACATCGTTGGAGTTGAGAAAAGTTGTTGATAATGATGCGAATGAATTTTTAGAGTTTATGGTAAAAAAGAAAAAAATCTAGAACTACAATTATGAAAACAAAGTTGGATTATTACTTGGAAGAAGATAATTTTCTAGTTACACAAGAATTTGATATCCTATCATGGTGGAAAACAAATGGGTTAAAGTTTCCAACCCTTCAAGCAATTGCAAGGGATGTTTTAGCTATTCCAATAACAATTGTAGCTTCTGAATCTGCTTTTAGTACTGGTGGTCAAATATTAACTTCTCACCGTAGTCGACTTCATCATATTACTATAAAGGCTTTGATGTGTACAAGAAGTTGGATATGGAACTTAAACCATCTAGGTAAGTTACTCAAATTTATTAATATTTATTATTAGTGTATTTTTATGAATTCTCATTTAATATTCTACATTTGGTGTTTGTAGATGTTAAAAAATTAAAAGAAAAAGATTTTCTCATGAGTGAAAATGAATATGATTAAGAAGGTACATTATATTCTAGTAATTAAAATTTTCAATTTAAATTATTATATCATATCTAATTTTTCATTTTTTTTCTATGTGTAGGTGGATCGAATGCAAATGAAACCACTAATCGTTTGTAAAATTAATAAATATTTTGGTTATTTTTATTTTTTAAGTAATGTGTAATTGTCACTACAACAAAAATGACTTTACACAATGCTAAACGAGATCACGAAAATAAAAGTGTGGTCTAGTAGTAAAGGCAACATTTATTTAGATGTGACTTAAAAACTATCTTAAGCAACATTTATATAAATGTTGGTTGTAAAAAGTGTGAGCTAATCCATAAAAATGTGGTCTAAAATAGACTAAATATTAAAGCTTTTAGATTAGAAACATTCCCTCCCTCCTTTTTTGACTGAAAATACAAAACTTAGTTCCAAAAACGCAAAAATTTGAATTTCTTCCCTCATTTTGATTTTAGACTGAAAACGCCAAAAGCTCACAGTATTGAAAATTTGAAGTTTTAAAAAACACGTACATCAAAATCGTTGCATTTGATGGGGATTTTATTTTAAGCAATGATTTTACAATTGTTGTCGTACTAAAAATTGTAGCCTATTATTTACAGCTACGCTCACCTAGACTACGCTTAAAAAAATGTTGTTTAAACTTTAACTCACGGTTTTCGTGGTTTAACTCATAATTTTGTGTTGTTGCTTAAAGCGATTTTTGTTGTAGTGTGTTTAACTTTTATATAATTATTTGAATTTTCTCTAGTTGTTATTTGATACTTTAATTTGAGATTTATACTATTATAATATTTTTCTTAATATTTGAGATCATGAAAAGAAAAAAGAGTATCTTATTTTAATATTGAATATTTTGATAGTATCATGATTCCTTTGATGTGATTTTTAAATTTTTTTATAAAAATTATTTAATTGATATTTGAAACAGTAAAAAAATGGGTATCGGTATAAGAATATACCCCCTAATCCGGTGGAGATGAGAATGTGTCAAAAGTTGCATACCCGTTGGGTTTGGAGATGTGGATGTGGATGAATTTCTATTATGGGAATGGGGAGGGATCATGATACCTGTACCCACTCCGCCTCGTTGTCATCCTAATCTAGATTGATGTTAATTTTCATTCAAAACTCATATGATTTTCTTAATTAAACTTTTACTTTATTAGTGTCTATCAAGATTTTTTTTTTTTAATTCATGTTGACCACAATAAATATGATTGGCTTTAGTCTAAAAGAGACAATCGTCCATATTGATAAAACAAAGTATTAAAATTTTGTTATCAAAATTTCAACCAAATCAACCATCTTTTAGTTTAATTCGATTTCAAATTCTTATATTTAAAGTGAAATTTAAAATTTTCTATATATAAAATAATACAAATTTTTTTAAGTTTTTATTCAAACAATATATCTTTTTATAAAATATTTTTAATTCTATAAAAATGAATTATTACTAACGATCTGCTTGAACTATTTTGATTATCAATAGTTCGACGAAATTTTGCATGTGTATAGAATTTAAATATAAGTTTAATGTTACAAAGTAGTTTAACGAGTAATTATTAAGGCTATCACTACTAAAAAAATATGTGAATTTTGTTTTGAACTTTCTATTTTAGAAAATATTTATAAATTATTATAAAAAATAATTTGTGATAAATTGTTATTAATTTTTTTATAAAATATTTTGTACAAAATAATTTTTACAACAATTTTTTTAGAAAATATTTGTAAATTTTATAACAAATTTAAAAAAAAATATTAATTAAACTGAAAATTTCTAATAATGTACTCATGAGATTATAGAAATGACATCTTAGAGAATAAATAGTCATTTAGTTTTTCATTATAATAAAGGTGAGCTTTTGAAACTGTTGTTTCAATTGAGCAATAAGCTTTTAGTAACTGTTTTTCTACATACAATCTAGAACTAAATTTCTAGTAATTACTAAGATCCAATAAAAGATCTTAGTTAGAGTATAAATTCTTATTCTACCCTTTTAAGTTTTTTGATCCTTCATCACTAATGCATGCATTCATTGGTATGACTTGAGTTGAGTGCCTTCCTTTTTAAACAATTTAAATGTTTCCTTTCCACAATGATTTCTAATTCTGTTTGACAAATGGGCACTCACTAATTATAAAACTAAGGACTCATGCATTAGGCCTAGAAGACGTATCTGGTTTGGTGTAAGAAAGCTTGAGCGTGTAATAGATACGTATAAATCAGAAACTCTAAATACTATCTTATAAACCTAGTTATGTTACCCAAATAATAGAGTTCATATGATGGAAAAATGTCAAATGGCAACAGAAACACTAATTAAAGCTGAACTTTTCAAAGTTCTTGAAATACTAAAGAAAGTTCAGTTTTAGTTTTTCATAATGATATTTTAACTTATTTTGACACACTTTTAATTTACCACTCTAATTACTCTTAGATTATCATATCACATCACTACAAAAGATCAAATAGATAATTGAAGGGTAATTAGAATGATGGATTAAAGTGAGTCAAAGAAAATGAGTCAAAAATCATTATCCATTTCAGATAATGATAGTCATTTTGGTAAGTTTGGAATATTTTTTCATTAGTTTAGTTGTTCTTCTTTTCGTCTTAGGACACTCATACACTCTCTCAAAAGCTCTTATACTTCTTCCCTAAATTATTTCTCAATGGGTGAATTATTTCTCAACTTCTATAAATTATTTGCTTCTCTCCACAAGTTCTCCGCAAGTTCTCTTATTTCTCACTTAAGCCTTAATTTTTCTTAAAAGAGGATGGTACAAATTTTCTTCTCATACATTCCCTTAATTCATGCCAATTTTTAAATGGTGACTTTCTCTCCACTTCAATACCATAATGCCTTTAAGTTCACCACTCACTAGTATGTTCTAGAAAAACACAAACTAACATTATGAAATTTACTAACTTAATAATGAATGGACAAAGCAAGAAGAACAACTAAAATGTGAGATCATGAAGAACAATGGCGTTGTGTGCCACAAAATCCACATCCAATGCCACAAAGTTAGAGAATAAGGTCCTTTAGAAGATCAATTGGCGTTAGGTGGTACGTACAGAGCGTTGGGTGCTAGCAAGTTAAAGAACACCTTCACGTTATAAGGTTCGCCAACGTCAGACGGTCACACTACAATGTTGGGCGCACCAGGAGATCGTCGGACGCCACTTATGCTGATGTGGAAATTTTGCCCTTTTTCTTCTTAATTGATTGAAGGAAAACCATCTTTGGTTGTTGGATATGCGATTTTTCACTCTTGGAGAGCAATATCTTCTTCCTCTTTATATCTCCATCTTCTCCTATTTAAAATCTATAAGCTTGCTAAACCCATTTTGTTGAGGGTAGATATGTAACCACTGAACTCTTATGTATCTTTGATTGTTTTCAAATATATGCACTAGTGCAATAAGGGTTTTTGGCTCCGGTTGTTTTTTGTATTTTGCCTCGGTTCCAGAACCGAGGCATATTGGGGCGAGGCCAAAAGAGGTGGCTTTTGGCCTCGGGTCTCTAGAACCGAAGCCATAGATTCATTTTTCTGCCTCGGGCCTCTAGAACCGAAGCCATAGAGCAACATAGCCCCACTTGTTCCTTTTGTCACTGTGACACCACCGTCGAAATCAGCGGCAACCATATTGGCGACCACCGTAAACACACAACCAAAATCGCCAGGAACAATGTGCACCACCTGCAAAAAGCCAAAACCAGCGAAATGTAGGTACGAAAATCTCGTGTGAAGAACACTACACATCGCACCTGAGCCACTGTGGCCTCCACCGTCACGAGAAGACGCAACAACCGCTACGAATTCTTTACCTGCAGATGAAACCAGAATCAGAAGCTATAACACGAAGCGAGACCTACAAAACCCAAACCAGAGGTTGTCTGCGTTGTGAAACCAGGCTGCCCTGACGAACCACCATGTTGCAAAGTAGACGTCGCCGGTCACCACCCTCGCTTATGCTGCTGTCATGAACGAAGAAGAGGGAGGTCGCGAACCGAAGCAGTGGCCGTAGAGGAGTTCGCAGAAGTAGAGGTCGTCGTCCTCGAGAGAGAGAGAGAAATTCGCGCAAAGAAAAGAGAGTTGGGGAGACGATGAATAGTGATTAGGGCTCGCGAATTGGGAATTTTAACAGACTTTATGGCCTCAGTTCAGTTAATAACCGAGGCCAAAAGCCCATTTATTACCTCAGTCCTTAAAGACCCGAGGCCAAAAGCCTGATGCTGGTGGCATGTTTGAAAATTTGAAAGCTGATGCTGCCTTTATGGCCTTGGTTCAGTTAATAACCGAGGCCAAAAGCCATTTTTGAAAATTTGAAAGTTGATGCTGCCTTATATGCTTCAGTTCAGTTGTAACCATGGCCAAAAGTCCATTTACTGCACCAGTTCAGAAAATGCCACCGCCTCCTTATAGGCTTCGATTCAACTACAACCGAGGCCTATAAGGCGAAGTAAAATGTCAAATCTACATTAGTGATGTATGCCTCTTCCATTAAATGCTAGTATTCTTGTTTTCTTGCTTAATGCTTGCTTGGCTTGATCACCCATAACTTGATGCTTGGTTCATTAGTGTTGGCAAATAAAACCTTCTAAGCTTTAGAAACTTCCTGATTGTTGGACCCTCTCCGAGTCCAGTCCTATCACACTAATCATTGCACTTTTAGTAACATTAACATCATCCTGGAAAAAGAACAAATTTATTTACCAAGATATACCAATTAGAATGAAAACAAGTTGAAGTGACATAGAAAGCCAAACCAACTACCAAACATTGCTTACCTACATGGCCTCACCCCTCAGTTTGACCAATTTCAATCCATCTTCAAAGCTTAAAATTAAATTAAATAAATGGGGTAAATAACATGTCAATTTCTAGAAAGTTGCACCTCAAGTAAAACCACTCAAAGAACATTTTAGTCACATGACTCATGTTCAAAACTACAAGGGTTAACAATATTCATTTTCTTATATACTTTTTTCACAAACTACAAACAATAATTTCATTGCAAGATACTGATGACATTCGAAGCAAACATCAAACCTTAGGCCAATTATTCACATTCAAAAGACCCATGGTTGGGTCACTTACCTAAAAGACCCAGCAAGTGCTAGAGTAGTATATTCTCCCAAGCTTAAACCACATGTAACATCCCTAGATTTAATAATGCTCCACAATGAGACGAGCACTAATCACAACCACTTATCTCAAGCAACCTTTCCCATTGATATCCCAATCCCTTACTAACGGCATAAATGAAATTCGTTTTGCATTAGGAAACACGAAATATTAACATACAAAAATATACCATTCGAGTTTCAGACCCACAATTAGGGTTTTACCTTTTCGATTTGAGGACCTAGGGTGTTATGGGTTCAGTTGGGGCTTGACACAATAAATCATATAGACAACATGTGGCTTTAATTGTTAGTCGACTCTAGAAGCCTCGACAACGCTTGTAGGATGATGCTTGAAGGCTCAACGACTCGACCATTAACGATTCTTGAAATGAGGCACAAGGGTTTTGTAAATGACTAGGTATTCAAAACGAGGGAGAGAAGGGTTGAAATGTAGGAGAAACACAAGCTTTTGTGAATAAGAAGGTTTGAAATTGACGTTCTTTTTCTTAGAGAAATAGTATTTGGAAATTGATTTTCAATTAAGAGGGAAATTTTATTAATTAGAAAAAAAAGTATTGGAATGGAGGGAACAAAAAGTAGAAGGAAAAATGCGTGCTATTAGATGACACTCATAAATGCCATATTTTGAATGTAAATTATGGCAGTTACAAGACTACCATAATATAAAGCAAATTATGGTAGTTTATGAGAATCGTTATATTAAAACCACCACATTAAACAAAATTTTTTGTAGTAGGTGTTGCAAAATATCTTTTAAAATTTAGAAATAAAACAAGATACGTAATGGAGCTTATGTCTAGGAATGGAGCTTGACTCATTGGTTGTCTTAAACCCTAGTTCATAAAGCGAGTTTATTTTGTTAAGAGTTCAAGGGATTGACTCTTAGTAAGGAAACCTAGGCTCATTCTACAAAGATTAGGACTTGAGTACACTTGTGGGTTGACATTAGTATATCCATGGAGAGGATGTGAGTTTTTATACATGAGAGTAAAGTCAATGAAATCTAACTCCAATATTAAATTCCATATCATTTCTCGTCTTTCCCATCATCAAAGTGGTTTTAACTACCATAGTTCATCTTTACTTGTTTATGCGCAAATTTACTTTCTTGCACAAAATCTCAAACTATGAAAATATTCTTTAGTCTAATGTAGTTATTTCATTAGTTTCTTTGGAAACGATATATGGTCTTACTAGTTACTTGCCAAAGAGTTAATAGAAAGCCCACATTTTTTTCCTATGTCTCTTTTTTTTGCGTACCGTAAGACCCGTGGAATTTAATTAATTAAATAAATAAATAAATAATAAATGCGGGTGGAAAAATCATTGATGACATTAAATTATGAAAAGTATGACATGGAGAAGTACTAGCTCAAGTGGTTGAGAGTACTTAAATGCGTGAGAGGACTTGGGTTCGAGTCCTATGTATGCCAATTTTGTGTTATTATTTGTTATTATTTTAAATATATGATAATCATGCTGTGAAATAATATGTTAATTGGATGATGAATGTTAGCATGAAACATGAATTTGGCATGATGGTTTGATATTGATTTGGCAATTGCATGGTTATGGGTTCAAGTCTTGGAGGACTCACATTAAACTTTATTTTTGATATTTTTTTGGCTTTGGCTTGAATATGAAAAGTTGAGGGAAATTCTAGTGGAATGGCAAAATAGGGGTGGCTGTAGCGCCTAGCGGTACGTGGCTGTAGCGCCTAGCGATTTGGCTGCTGTAAGTCCTACTGGTTGGACTTTATAGGCGTGATCTACAAGGCTTTTGGTGATGCTTCGAAGGTAAGATTACTGGGTTCCTTGAGTTGAGCTCGGAATGTATCCCTTGAGTTGAGCTCGGGATAGGGGTTAAGTACGTACATTCCTCGAGTTGAGCTCGGAATGACATCCCTCGAGTTGAGCTCGGGATGACGGATGAACACGAGGAACCCTTGAGTTGAGCTCGGGTTGGCGAGTGTTGTCGATGTGAGTGTGCTGGTTGTGGCCAGTACGGATGGGTCCAGATAGATTGCCCTCCTTAGTAAATCGCTGACGAGTTTGGTAGTCTTGGGACATTACGAACTATGTTCGTAAATGGGAACTCCACCTGGCGTTGCGGTGTATGATCCGTAGCATTGGTTCCCGCACGTGCTCTATCGGTTGTGGCCGATAGGTTTGGCAGCAAATTACCTTGGGGTAATCACTAAAAGTGGTAGAACACGAATGATTTGGTTGTGGCCAAATGATACGGAATAAAGTAAGAGATTTTATTGAGTGGTGGCATGTAAAAATATTTAATGAGATTTATATATTCATGTTTTGTATGTTAATTTTATTAAGCTCACCCTATCTGCTTGTGTTTGGCGATGATCGTGTGCGCGGTACACGTGAGCAGCGGATGTTAATGCAAGTGGAGCTGGTGACGCTTAGCTGCGGAGATAGGATATCTGGGGTGTTTTATCTTACTTGTATTTTCTACTATTGGAAATGAATTGTAAACTCATTTGAGACGTTTATTTTGGATTATGACACTTTGGTAATTATGAATCATTATTTACATTTATGAAAGTTTAAATTTCCCGCGTTTTTGGGAAAAGTGTTATTATTAAATGTGACTTTATTAGTTATTTTCTTTATTTTATTTAAATTAGTAATATCCTGACGGGATGTTACACGTACCATAACTTTCGTGACCCAATGAGGAGCTTTTCCATCATCATACTTTTAAAAATTGTCGATTTGAATTTTGTGATTAGTGTGAAGATTCTATTATAGATCATTTTATGTATACAATTATTGCTATATAATTTTGTTATTGTTCTGAAAAAAATGTTAAGTGATACAAAAAATACAAACCAAATTTGGATTTCTTTTATTGAATTTAGGGGACTATAAGTGTCCATTTGACTTACTGCGAGTTCAAGTCAAGTACATTAGATCATAAGTGTACTAGATTTTATTTTATTATAATTAGCTTGCATTTTATTTTTTAATATGAACCAACTCGAAGGTGTGGTGAATGTGATCAACCCGTTACTTTTAACTCACTTTGTCATTTTTATTAATGAATAAAAGTTTTTCATCATCATATTGGAATAATTCTCTTAAAAATATTGTTGTTTAACCTCTTAGTAAGTATATGTATACAAGTTGATTTTCAGGAAAGACATATAAAGTGCAAATAAAGCTTCTATATAGATTTTATTTGATAAAACATTTTTCCACCTTAATATGTTTAACTTTATCATATTTACCATTATATTGTGAGTCATACTAATTACAAATTTGTTAACATTTTATTTAATATCATATTTGATGGGTCTTTAGAGAACAAATTCACTAGGCAAATTCAATGAGTCTTGAACTCACTCTACATAAGGGATTTTTTAGAATTGCGCAACGAAATATTTGTATTTGGACAAAATCTTGAGGGTGAATTGATTTCTTAATAAAAAGTGTATTTTTTTTAAAAATTCCCTTTTTTAAATAACAACGTTCAATTAAAGTCCTTTCCTTTATAATAATAATAATAATAGATGATCAAAAAGTAAGGAAAGAGAAGATTGCACCAAATACTTTTATACTTGTTTGAATCAAAAGATCCTACAGTCAGTTGTTAATTTCTCTAAAAAAGGATTAATTTAACACTAAAACAAACCAAACTTACAATTACAGAAGAAAAGATTTAGGGTTTAAAGAATACCTCTATTGATTTCATAGGTTGATTTCAACTTATCTTTGTAACACCCCATTTAAATAATAATATAATTAAATGAAATCTTACATCGGATAATGTAAAGAGCCAAGTTGCGGAGTATAAGTCACTCCTTACAATTATCCAAGATACTTAAAAGAAAATACTTAGGCTCACTACAATGCCTATAACCCAAGAGGAGTAAAAAAAATAGACAGTATTCAAAATAAAGTCCTAGGGCAAAACAATACACGGGCCTTAGCCCTAAAAGAAAGCTCAAATCAGCAAGATCCAACTCGGATAGACTATGCAGCGGAATCACCATTTCCCTCTTGACCACGAGGATTCTCACATCTGCTTACATCAACAAGTTGATGATCATCGCAAAAAGAGAAAACCACACCAAACAAAACATACAACAAACAGAAGGGTAAGCTAGAGCAAAAAAAAAGTTTGATCATGCAATCAGATACACTTTCCCAGTCAATTATACATACATCACCCAAGCATATCATGACCTTCCAAACAATACACTAAGTTTCAGGCCTCCTGCTACTCTCACTACAAGAGTCGACCCGCTCTAAGTGAGACTAACTAACTCCTTAGAGTGTCAGGATGCAACCTTACCTTGAATCCTTGCCAAATTATATAGATGGGGCACCACCATGAACTCCCACTAACAGGGGTCATGGAATTACGTCTCGACCACTAAAGCACAACCCTGAAATCTCACCTAGAGATTTCAAGGAATTACGTACTGACTACATACCAAACGTATTCAAACAACCAAGTAATATATTCATCATGCATATACATCTCATGTCAACCCTTTTATAATCAACCTCCTTTATATTCCAGGTCAACCCATACCAATTCCTCATACTCCATCCATGAATATCGAATTTTAACTCATCTCCTTACCATGCCACATTCACAACCAACCATTTCATTTAAATCACATACCAAGATCATACCCAAATTCATCATCTGCTCACCCATGAACCATTCCATATCTCATATCAAATTCATACCCAATTCATCATCTTCAATTCATGTTAAACTCATAAGCCACAAACCATAATTCATCATATTCACACAAAGTCACGCAAATCATACTTTAAAAGGCATAATCAATCCAAACATATGATCAATATCCAAAAACAAAGAAAACAAAGAGCAAACCTACTTCTCGCTCAGCCCCTCGCTTAGGCAGAAGGGCCTCGCTCAGGCGAGAGGTTTCCCTCGCTCAGGCGAGCTCCTTTCGCCTAGGCGAGGGCTCGAATCAGGAACAATGACACTGTAATACCCGGGAAAATTAATTAATTAAATAATTAATTAATTAATAAATGCGGGTAGAAAGCGTCTTTATGGCATTAATTATTGTTTAATGTGACGTGGAAAAGTACTAGCTTAAGTGGTAGAGAGTACTTGGTTTGTGTGAGAGGACTTGGGTTTGAGTCCTATGTATGTCAATTATGTGTTTTGTTTTATTATTGATTTTTAATAATATGTATGGGTATGGAATTGGTATTGTAAGCTTATCATGATTGGAGTGTATCACTAACATGACTTGGTTGAATTAGTTGTGCGTTGTGCACTTGAATGGTGACTAAGTGGTCATGGGTTCAAACTTGTTGAGAATGAAATTGGAACTTTATTTTTTAAAAGTGTAGTTTTGGAGGGAATATGAGAGGGCAAAAGAAAACCTAGAAGCCAAAAGGGGCTGGAAAACATCTTATAATGACCCTAAATGAGAATTAAACACACTAAAATGCCCAATTCCGTTTTTGTTTTAAAACCCATCTTACCTAAATGAGAATTAAACACACTAAAATGCCCAATTCCGTTTTTATTTTAAAACCCATCTTAAAAACACCTATAAAAGCCAAATTTTAGGTAATATAAGGGTTTTGGTTGTGTGGTGAACAGGTATAGAGAGGAGCACGAGATTGGGCGTAGTTTTGGGTGTGCAAGGGCTGAAACAAGAAGACAATTGTGAATCAAGGGTCCTGTTTGTCTCAACTTTGATCACTAATTCCAAGTTAGGGGTGCTGTATTACGTGTATACCATTAATGCTCGTCTTTCTGCGTTTTGCTTCCAATTTGATTCTATAGGGTATGATTGTGGTATAATATGCATTGTAATTGAGAATTGACAGATTGAAGTTAGGCACAAAGTCATTTTGGGTGGTTTATATGAATGGGATAAGGGTTTGGGGGTATTGATGTTGTAGTTTTGGCCAAACCTTTAGTTTAATTGATGCAAATCTGTCTGAACCATGTTACTGTGATGGCTTGATGGGGTAGAATGTTTGGAAATTGCCTGAATTGGATTTTTGGTATGGTTGTGGTTTGTTTTCGCGCAAGACCAGGAGAGGGATACTGCAATTCTCGCCCAAGCGGGTCACCCTTGCCTAAGGAGAGTTGTAGGGTTTCATTACTGGTTTAGGGGTTGAGCATCTCGCCCAAGCGACTGTTTTGGTACTTGAGCGACTTGGTCTCTTGCTTAGGCGAGAGACACTCGCCTAAGCGAGGTCGCGAGGTGACCTGAGTGTTCTGAGCCCAAAATCTCGTCCAAGCGAGGAGTTTTGTGGGTTTGAGCGAACCAGGGTCTCGCTCAGGTGAGACGGCCTCGCCTAAGCGAGATGTCGTGGTCAAGTGTGATGTTTTGCTTGCATTGTAGCTCAGGTGAGACTGAATTGGGTGTTTGGGCGAGAAATGATCTCGCCTAAGCGAGATAACGTGATGAGGTTGTTGTTTTAAGCTCCCTCAAGCAGGTAAATTAGCCTAAGCGAGGCTGAGGGCTTAGTTTGGGCAAGAGTCCCTAGCTTAAGCGAGTTTATGCAAATTTTCATGTTTTTGTGTACATGTGTGTGTGATTTGGCTGCTTTATCCTAAGTATAAGAGGTATATGCATGTGGTGTGGTGTTTAGGCTTGATGGACTAAGTCCAATAGGGGTCTGGGATGTGCTTAGTGGTTGGACACATGATGGGGATGGAATTGGTTGAGTTCCCGTCGGCTACTAATGGGTGAGGAGTCCTTAGTATAGTGATTACATGTGTCGGGCGCACGATGGGCAATGAACTGTTATGTTCCCGTCGGCTACTATTGGGCGAGAAGTCCATAGTATGGTGATTGCGTGCGTACCAGGGTCCAAGTTGAGAAGACTTGGATGTTTTACCACAGACGAGGAGTCTGTAGGGCAGGACTATGAGCGGGATAGGCTCATAAGGTTGGACCACGAATGAGTTAGTTTCATGGGAGCACAGTGAAGTCCCAAGACCAAGTTCATGTATATGACTCATGAAGGACTATGAGGTCATGGTTGGGTAATTTGAAAAGCATGAGAATTTTAGTTATGTTATTTTGGTTGGG
>Ga0209389_1001176_pt1 | contig 17899 bp, 10 predicted proteins | sample CowpearedBW_FD_187526 | JGI IMG/M metagenome (GOLD analysis project Ga0209389, IMG submission 187526) | Root nodule microbial communities of legume samples collected from California, USA - Cow pea red BW (SPAdes) (version 2) | ecosystem: Host-associated > Plants > Roots > Nodule | place: USA...
TAAAATCTTGATTTTTGTTAAACACAGGCACCGACAATAGCTAAGTTGGTATATACAATAATTTCTGTTTTTAAAACAATTGATCAAGTGTTCTTCCTGCTCCAGTGAGGGAGCCATTTAGTTTTTTGAGTTTATATTGTAAGAATTCGGTATTTATGTATTTATCACATGAGCAATGCGAATTCTGAACTGTGCCTTTCATTTCACCTAATTGCCAACTTTTGCATCAAAATGAACAACGTAAATGTCCACCCGCAAGGGGACTAAATTCCCAAGTAATATTGACTTTAATCGTTTTTGCCTTTTTAATTTTGAAAATCTGAGTATTTACGGGAAATAATACACGTAATCATCAACAATTTCGAACTTCGCAACTGTCATGAAACAAACACCTTTATGAAAGAATTGTCGGTGCTGATTCTTTGAAGAGTATAAAGAAAAGTCAAAAAGAAAAATGCGTAACAAATAAATGTTTTCCTTTGAAACTTGGATTATGAACTTGAGTACTGTTATTTGGTAGGAAATTTTGGATCTTATAATTAAACGGAGATCGTTTACATAGGAATGCTTTGATTAACTATCATATGTGGTTTGAGACCGAAGGGTATGCAAACATGGAACCATTTATTTGATTCAACGAAGGTTGAAGATTTTTCTCAAATTGTAAAGTTATGGTGTGGCTTGGCCTAAAATTGTCAACTTTGACGGTAAGAAAGATAAAGAGACAATACTATGGGCTAAGGAAAACTGTTCTCTTAAAGTCCATTAATTTTATCGTCTTCTTTCATCTACTTTCTTTCATGTTTTAAGGCTCCGATACGACTGTATTTAAAGAGAAACAACGTTTTTGATAGGTTGCAGAACAACGTTTTGATATCGAAATATGCTTAAAAAAGGAGTCGGTGATGGACAACTCTACTATAGAGTGGTACTTAAATTGGTGATGTTATGTTTCCTAGGTTGTGTAATTAATCTTTCCTCAAACAGTAATGAAAAAATAGGTCTCCTTGGAAAAATGGAAGTTGGTGTTGGGGTTGGAATTGGAAAAGAGGTTTTCTGAATGAGAAGTTGAAAAGCTAATCACATGTTTGACATTATAGCTTACATATTCTTTTGTTAAGAAAAGTAAAAAGGACAGAAACATAATAGGAGAAACAAGAAAACCAGTGGTAAGTGATATGGTTCGCACTCATTTGGAAAATTTAGTTGGATATTAATTATTCTGACTTCTGTTACAATACAGCAAAGTGTTTATTCATGAGTATGGAGAATCAAGATTGGGGGTACTGAAACATGTGAAAGGAAGGGTTAACAATGCTGAAGGCTCCATCAATGAGCAAATTATGGCCACTCACGTAGCTTGAATCATCACTAGCAAAATAGAGTGCTGCATTTGCAACATCATCGGTTTTGAGAGTGACACCTTTGAGATTAGCGAGTGAGTTCATGATGGTCTCAAGCTGTTCATCGTTAGCTCCGACGAAGTTGGTGGCCAAGGGAGTGGCAAGAGCGTAAGGTGACAAACAGTTAACCCTGATTCCGAACTGCCCGAGCTCAACCGCTGCGTTTTTAGTGAGACCAACCACCGCGTGCTTGGCGCAACAATATGCATGAGAGGCTGCGCCGCCGACGTAAGAGCTTATGCTGGCCGTTGAGATGATGGTGCCGCTGCGTGCCGGGATCATCGCCTGTGCCGCATGCTTGATCCCGAGGAAAACGCCTGTAACATTGACGCTGAGAACACGTTCAAAATCTGCCTTGTCGTTATCGATGATTCGATTCTTGTTGGGATCAGCTATGCCGGCGTTGTTGAACATGATGTCTAGTTTGCCATAGGTTTGGACGGTTATGTGGACGGCGTTTTTGACCTGATCCTCATCGGTGACGTCGCAGTGAACATAAGAACAAGTTGATGGCCCTATGGACTCAGCCACCGAATGCCCCAATTCGTCTTGGATGTCGGCGATCACTACTTTCGCTCCGTGCTGAGCGAACACTTCTGCGGTTCGTTTCCCAATTCCGCTAGCTCCTCCTGTTATCAATGCAACTTTTCCTTCCAACCTTCACAAACCAAAACGGATTATTCGATAGGAAGTAGATTTTAAGTTTCACTTATTAAAAAATTATTTTTCTTTTAAATTTAATGGAACAATAAATTTAACAAATAATAAATTTTATTAAAATATATTCTTTATATACCGTAAAAATTATGGAATTCCAACACATACCTTCTGTTGGTCACAGAGCTTGAGCTTGCCATTGATAAATCTGATTTAAGAAACAAATTTGAAAGGACACCACCCAATTATATAGAAACAAGCTTGATATATATACAAAAAATAGCAGCGATTGGAGACAAAGTTGCTAATATTTTATTATCAGATTTATTGGAGGTTACGCTGTGGGGCTTCTGTTTATATAGATAAAGGTTAAGGATTTATATGTATATTTACTGTTTTTGTTCCAATTTGGGTATATCAATAATTTAACGAATTTATTAGTATAAAGGGTTCTCAAGTTGTACCAACTGCGTAAATTTTTTATATAGAAGTTGATACAAACAATCTTGGTAACGTACTAACTTGGGGTGTATAAACACTTATTCATATTCTCTTCTTGATATACGACAAGGTCAGTTCCCGCCGTGGCCAGGGAATAATCAAGTTGGAATCTCACCACAATACACTTTTTTAAGACCGAAACTGAACACTATTTAACCTCTTTTCTGTAAGCGATCTATTTATTGAAATGAACATTTCTATTTTTTTAAAATTAAAAATATTTGTAGAAAATTATTACTTATATTATATATATTAGGTACTTTATTCAAAAAGGTTAGAATACTATATATGATTAATTAATATTTAAATTGTTATTACTTTGATTATTAGTATTATGATATAATTTACTTATAACAAAAACTATTTAAATATAATATATATATATTCTGAAGTAAAATAACGTATACAATTATAGTTGAAACAAAGAAGGTAAAAAAAGTGTTGAGCTATAGGAAATAAGCTGAAATTCGAGCACTCGGTTTACCAAACGTTATCTTCTATTCAGAATGATATATGGGTGATGGAAAATTACAAGTTGTACTATGATATAATTTGTAATTTAAACTATTTGTGTTAATGAAGCTACGTGTGTTTAAGTTATCAAATGATGTGTTGTGTGAATTCTTGTTATTAGTTTTTGTTCTCGTTTAGAGTAAGAGTGATTTTAAGACAAAAAGTTCAAGTGTCAATAATTTTGAATTATTCTCTTATTTATAACAAAAGTGATTGTAGATGAAGAAATACTGAAGTTTTGTTGAGGTAAGATGTACAGAGAATTGATTTAATTGATTTTGATCAATAGATCTTTGATTTTAATAACATTAAAACTATCTTTTCAATATTTTTTGGATTATCACGATTTAATTTTATATTAAATTTGAAATTATCGGCCTAAAGCGGAGTCCTTGTTTTAAATTATGATCAATCAATGATCCAAATTGGATTATTTATCAAATGGTCATAATTTGATCTGTAGGAGTTTTTCCATATCATGACGTACACTGTGCACATAAATAATAAAGAAGTGAGTTCGTGTACTTTGTGTAAAATCCAAATTAAATTTGATCATTCAAAATAATAGTAATTAATGTAAAAAAAACTAAATTATGCTTGATAATTAAAATAAAAACTAAGCAATACATTTATTCATTCATACCTTTTTAGGATGAAAAATAATATTTTGACATCTTCAAAAATATAACCGGTTGACACTCCTTTTAATGATATAATATTATGTATTAAAATTTTAAATCAAAAAATAAAATAAATATAACTAAAATAATATTATTTTGGATTGTAATGTGTATGTATCTTGGCTTTAGTTGTGTCAACATAATACTACTTTTCTAGGATAATTGTGAGTCTAAAAAATCCTTTATATAATCTATCTTATTGACATGTCATTCCAAAATTAAAGAAAAAGAAAAACATGTTTGATAAAGTATTTTTCTTCAAATCACACAGCTTAAGGAACAAAATCCAATTCAACAACAATAATCATTTTGTGCCAAGTGTAGATACAAGAGGGGGTAAAAGAGACCTCGTATAGTTCAACTAAATGGACACATGGTTTTTGGTCCAATAAACTAGGGAAGGAGGAAAAATTCAAGTTCCAAAATACAAAGGATTTTGAGTGCTTTAGAATTCTATTAGAAGAGAGAATATGCATCCACTTCTGTATAAAAGGAGGCTAATAACAATTGCTATAATTTCCCTTGTTAGGGTAGCATTTCTCAAATTTTCTAAGTTGTGAAAAGAGACACAACCTAATCCCAACCATAATCATATCCCTGCCAATTGGATCTTCCTCGCTCATTGAAACACATCGTGGGAGAAAAAGTGGTAGCATCTTAGATACAGATGGGAGAAAATACAAAATGTTCTTAATCACCTTCAGCATATATCACAGGAGAAAACAAAAACTCGCCGGTTATACTTACGTAACACATGTTCTGAACTCTACAGACACGACCATACCTACACATAGGGTCAAACGAAAATTTAAGCAGCGAGTGCTGCAACTTCACCAGACATGGGCTATCAACAAGATAAAACTCAAAAGGGGAAAAGTTGTTTCAGCTACTAGGCTAGCGGATCTATGATATTCGTCTTGAACAGCCACCATCATAGCAGAAGCAAATGGGTATGCGATTCACAATCAAGGCCATTGTGTCAAAAGATAATGGTATTAACTCACCTTTTGGACTTTCTTACACTCTGGCTTTCACCCCTGACTTCCCCTAACCTTGATTTTGGACCATTGCTCTGTGCTGTAGCAGGTCTCTCCTGGAAGTTATTTGTGAGATCACGTGATGGCCAAGGCTGAGAAAATTGTCTTGTGGGACTGCCATAACCTCTTGAAGATCCAAGCTTTGAACCAGCCAATATCTGATCCCTTAAACCTTTTACTGATTTATAGCCTTGCATTTCATCCCCGTATCCTTTTCCTTGTGCTTGCTTTTCCAGTTCATAAAAGCTTTCCCAATCGATCCCATCTGAATTCTGAAGCTTCTCAGCTTGGCCACCCCATTCTATTCCGTCTGATATACTCCTTTGCAGAGATGTGCTTCTCCTTGAAGCCCTCCCAGAGGTAGACCTCCTACTACCTTTCACTTCTTCCTCAATTGGATATCTTCTTGCATCAAATCTGCTTTCAGAAGGGTAGGACCACTTATAACTCTTGTTGTTGTTGTCCATATTTAACTCTATAGAATGCAGATCACTTTCAGCGGATTCCTCTTCACACTCCACTCCATTGTCAACCTCTCCTCCATCATCTTCTTTATCTTCAATGAAGTGGGAACTTAATCGGCTTCGGCTCAGATATGCGGCGATTTCTTCATCATTCAAGTGAGTGGAACTGCGACCTTTCTCTTTAACTTGTTTGCTTCCTAGAAAAGCTTCAAGTTGATTCCTGAGCGTATCCACAGCTGCATTCTTTTCCTCAAGCTGATATTTTGCCTCGGAGAGTTTCTTTTGAGCTCTCTCCTCGCGTAACCTATCAGTCAGCTGCATTATTTCCTTTTCTTTCTCTACCTCTTCACAAACTTTCGTAGACACTCGCTTCTGTTGCTCGATCTCGGATTTATCTTCATCAGCATCTCTTGCTAACTCATCGCATACTTGCTCAATAATTTCTCTTGCTCTCTTCTCATTTTCAAGTTCCTTCACCACCTTAAGAAGGGATGTTTTGGTGTCAGCCAGTTCTCTCCCAAGCTTCTTGTTCAAGCTTTCAAGACGTCTCCTGAGCTTCCTCTCCACATCAAGTTCTCCGGCAACAGATTCAATTGCAGCCTCAACAATTTCTTGCTCCTTGTTTTTCCACGCAGCCTTTTCTTCAGCAAAACACTTCATCAAATAATTTATCTCATTATGATCCGAGCGCTGTTCCTGGATAAGCTGATTGACCTGTAGGCGAGCCCTCTCCAGCTCAGTATGCAAAGCTGAGATTAAGGACATACTAGATGAAGGACGATCTTCGTGACCCCACATGCGGTTTATAATCTTAAGTAGCTCTTTAGATGTCGTTAAAGCATTACTAACATCTTTTAAACGTGATTTAACTCCAACAGCAGATGAAGCAGGGGTCTGTGCTCGGGATCTGGTTTCAATCTGCAAATCAAGAAGCAACTGTAAGGAGGCATGGGCATCACAGAAAGATGAGAGAAAAGGAATGCAATTGTAAGTCGAATGGGGGAATTGCAGGACAGGCGTTTTGTGGTTGTACATGGTACATTTCAAACTCTACAAAAGTACAGAACAAAACAGAATCTCCCACTCAAAGTAACAGAACAATAAGTTATCTTTGTCATGTGGTTTGGCCTTTCTGATGTGAATACGAATCTTGGCATTGCTATGTCTGTTTCAGTATAGATCTTCTATTCACATATCAAGAAGATATGTTAATCTGACACCAAACATCGAAGTACTGACGTTAAAAATATAATTTCTGGTAAGAGCATCAACGAGGGACTGTGTGCAATTGGTGCACTGCACACAAATCCCTTGAAGCTGGCTCCTATACAGCCTTTTTGATGGAAAGAAGCTCCAAACTTTTCCAAAATCTACTGAAAACGTACAAGCAACTGAGAAGTAAAAAGGTGCTAAAGTTGTACATGAAAGAGCATTTCACAATGGAGGAATTTCAACATCTTTAAACAACAACAAAAAAACACCTCTTATCATTAAAATAAAGAACATAAAATAATTTCAACGAGAATGCCTTTTCTCATGTGACATTTTCACAATACAAGATCATGTAAAATTTGTAATTATCTATTTCTGGGAATGAATCTCACATCAGCGGCCATATCTCTCTTTACAGACACCAGATTGCAGGACCCATTCATCATCAACGAAAGAGACAGACATACAGACAAATAGACACAATTTTCACGCAACATGTTTATATAAAAATCTCCAAGAGAGGGTCCATCTCCCAAGTATGACAGGAGCCCACCCATTTAATGTTCATAAAGAGAGATAGTCACAACACAATTATCAACCAACCTTAATACGTTATGAAAATCTGTTACGATAATTAGGCCAGAACCGTTCTCATAGTATAAAGGCTTTATATTAGATAGTATTAACATAGATTAAATACCTCCATGAGACTGGCATTGCTAAGAGAGTCCAAAGGGCCAACATGGTGTTCAGTGATCCTCGGTCTGTGAGAAACAGAAGGAGTTCTTCTCTGGTGGCGACTCCCAGTTCCAGATCGATCCATCCTCTACAAAAACAAAACTCTGAGAAACATATACAGTGACATAATATGTAGTTAGTTAGTTAGTTAAAAAAAGAAAAAAAACGAGAATTTGCGAGAAGGTACCTCGGACACAGGACTGTGTGATGGATCGGACAAATGGGGAGGCAAAGAACCAGAACGCATGGACCTAGCGACCTTTTCTCTGGCTCTGACTTCCTTCTTGGACCTCAAGCTGGGCGAAGGAATCTCGTTCATCTCCCAGAGCGTGGCGGCGAGCTTCCTGGCCGACACCGGAGCCAGACGAGGCTTGGCGGCGGTCTGCGACGGCGGGTACTTGGGGGAGGAGGCGAGTGGGCGGAGAGGAGATCTGGAGGTCATGAGCTTCCAGGTGGGCACGGGCGTAGTGGATCCGCCGCGCTTCCCCACCAGAATAGTCCTCTTGAAGCGGTAGTTGTGAAGCAGGGAGGAGGAGGAGGAGGCGGAGGAGGAACAACCTCGTTTTCTGATCTTGCCAGGAATCATGTCCATGGTGGTTGGGTTTTGGTGCCTCGGCATGAGATTAGAGTGACATAGCAACGGGTGAGTGGGTGCGGGAGGAGGAGAAGGAGGAAAGTGTGATGGAACACGTGGCGGGTTGTGAGTGGTGGAAAGGATGCAGAGAAGAGAAAGAGAGTTAGGAGTATTAGCGAAGATTGGGTGGAAGGGTATTATAGCGACACCATGTACGCCGCTTTTGGCAGTTGGCACCTTCATTCACATATCTCAATCATCATCACCACTACATTTGACTTTCACATCCCTTCTACAATCCCCCATTTATTATTACCAATTACTACACTTTTTTTTCTACATATTTATTTAAAACAACATAGAAGTATCTGAAAGACTATTCTTTCATGGCCTCTTTCAAATCAAAGCGTGAAAGATTAGGTGATGTTATTCGATCTTAATTAGCAGTTAATAACGTGTTTGATCGTTGGTGCACTTTTCAAAATCCTTGTTACCTTTTAATTTCAGAGTTAGGAGGTTATTTCAGAGACTGTAATCCACTTAAAATTAAAACAAAAAACAAAAAGATGAAGAACAGAACATGACAAGTCACGTGGTCAATTGATGCAACAAATACAACCTCAAACAAGTCCTTCCTCGTAAAGCGTCGTCTTCCCACTCCCACTAACACTCCAACTCCAAAGTACACACAAACAAAGACAATTACAGAAATAGACCAAAAAAAATAAAAAGATAACGGAGTGAGAATCTTGAGAGGTGGGGACATGCATGATCATCGAAATCACACATCACATCCCCTAATTTGAGCCTGTCAATCTCACAACCATTATATCATCTTCTCTTCATTTAAGCTAGGGGTCATTCTTTTTAATTTCTTTGCTTCGTAATCACTTACGGTCACCATAATCCTTGAATGATGATATTAATTTTAGTATAAATATTCTTTTTGGGACAGTTTTGACTTGAAGCTTATCAAAAAAATCTTTCATTTTATACGACCACTATTTAGGTTGAATATATTTAATAAAAAAAAAAAACACATGGAGTTTTATGTTTCCATACTCTTAACTTGTATTCCTTTTCAACGTTTATTAACGTGCTTATCTTGATCGTACTGTGGTATCCCACTGTGTTACCGTTTTAAATTTGAAAATAATTATCAGTTTTCTATGAATAATCTCATTTGCGAGAGTTATTATTTTTGTAATGCACAAACTACTTTCTAGAAGTCGCACTTTTCATCTTCCTCTATTATTACCGTGTTAATATATTTGGGTAGAACTTGCGGATAGAAGCAGATGAGTACTTTTAAACAGTGCCTTCATTTCATATACGTCTAATGAAATCACGGTGTTCATGTTTTCAGATATTATGCCAATAAGATTTTTTTCTATTATTATTTAAGAATGAAAAAAAGAAAAACTACAAAACAATGTAAGGACAAATTTTCTTTAGAAGGGATAAATTTTTAAAAACTAATACAATATAAGAACTATTTTTCTTTAGAAGGGATAAATTTGTAAAAACTAAATGCTAAAATCGTAAATTATGTGTAAGACAATAAATAATGTACCGTAGGACTGATCAGTATTCCTAATCGGACGGCTCAAAGATAAGTGGTCGAAGATCGTTCGTTACAGACAGACAATCTAAGTCGTGACACATTGATGTGACAATTTTTCCATAGTAGAACTAAAGAGGACACGACCGAACGATCCAAGAACAAGTGGCTTAAGGTCGTCCACTACGATCAGGCAATCTAGTTGATATGATTTGTCATTCTCATCCGTCTATTTGGACGCAAACACACTCAGTAAGGTCTGTTAGGCGACGGAATAAACAGATAAGATCTGCAGTTAAAATAAAACAGGTCAGTAATTAAGTTTAAAAAGCAATTGGGTCTTAATTAATTAAACCTTAATCACGGGCCCATATAAAAAATTATAAATACTACCCTAAGTTAAGTTGTTAAAAAATTTTACTTTACATTTATTACAACATTAATTGCTTATCCCGAACAGACTTGAACTGACTTAAGCATATAATTAACAGGTACCCGATTGTCTGGACAACCGAACGGAAAAGAGGGAAAGAACACTAAGCAAGAGGAGAAAAGAGGAACCGAGTGACAACAGAGGAAAAGAAGGTTAAGCGAGTGTTTTAAATAAGCACTCAATCCCTACACCCGAAACATGTTTGTTTATGTAAATGGTACAATTTGAATGCGTTATTACGAAACTGAACTACTTTTCTAAAAAATTACAGATTTAGAGAATTCGTGCTAAAAATTTTCTCTCTCTTTTTGTATTTTTTATGTTTTTTCAATCCACTTTTTTGTTTTTATTTTAAACTAAATTTAGATATTTAAAAAAAATATTATATGACGATATAAATTTTTTTATCATGAATCTTTAAATATAATTTATATAATAGAATATACTACTTATTATAAGTTATAATTATAATAAGGACAATGATATCATAACTCTCATTTTTTTGACTCTTATCTCTTATTTTGTGACGTGATTTAATGTTGGTCATTAATTAATGTATTACTATCTTTTAAAAAAAAATAGTTCACCTTAAGCCACATCTAAAAATAAAGGATGAGAGTCAAAAAATAATAATCAAAGTATATATTTTTTAAATAATTATATATTTTAGTGATATAAAATAAGTATTTATTATGTTAAAATAATATTGTACATGAAATTAAGATTTTGGCCTAATCTCTGTTTTAAGCATTAACTGCTTTGTTTTTTCCTTGTATGCATTTAGTAGTGAGTACTTGCCTCCCGGCGCTATCATGAAAGATGTACGCACACCAATTTGGACTTACACCTGTTCAAAGAATTTACGAGTCATCATCATCTATCACCCTTTTTGGCAATCATTCAATCCATATTCATTGTCATACACTTTAAACAAACACAAATTCAAGGACAGAAAAAGGAAAATTTAAGTTAAAGCAACTTCTGCATACTTTACCACTTCATGTCACATGCATCTTCTCCCTCCCTCCTTTTTAAGTACCTCACCCTTCGTATTTAATAGTACAAAATTACGTAGATCTTCACTAATCAACTATCAATTAACAACACAACAACTTCACTCCACGTTTAACTTAAGACTTTAAAATTAATTATATAAATTCGTCACTTCTTTTAGTTATATATTTTTCGATTTGCTGTTTACAGAACGTGAAATTTTCAGTATATTTGAATTCTAATACTTTGTTGCTCTCACTCTTAGTTATTTCCATCATTGCTATTCATATGGATCCGATCCAATAGCTTATCGAGCACACTGATATTTGTACCATAATCTTTTAACAAAATCAACAACAACTTCACTGTTTCTTAACCGATACTAACACCGTGGATTCAAATTAGGAGTGATAATGTGGGTCAGACTGGCCGTTTAGACCCATCCCACACTTTGCCTGTAAAATGCAAGCCAGGTTCATCTCACGTTGAAAATGTGGACTGAAAAGTCTGACCCATCACATATAAATTCTGGTGTGTGGGCTAATTCGATTTTTTATTTAAAGAAAAACCTTATGATAAAGTTTTCAACGTTCAACAAATTGATAAACTTTAATAAGTTCACAAAATTAAGAAAAGACTTTGGGAGCAGATACTTTGAGGAGTTGGATGATAAATTGATAATTCAACATTTTCATCATATTCATATTTGTAGTTTGACATACATGATATATTCTTCAAATTTTAGCACATTCAAAAAATACATAACATTTGTCTTTTTCAGTCATTCAACAGTTTGAACCATTCATGCAAAAATCCATAAGGAAAGTAACCAATATACACAAATGCAAGTTTTTTTTTATGCAGCTGCGGACTAGCTTTGTAAACTGCTGGTTATGTGGGCCAGACTTTTGCCGACCAACGAGCTCAATATCTTGCGTCGCCCCATGTTTTTTGGACGAGCCTACAAGCCGGTCCGCGGAACCAAACCCACATTGTCATCCATGACTCAAACTTATAATTTAACTTGACTGACTTATCACAAATTTTAGCTTAATTAAATTGAAATATATTCAAATTTTTTTAAAATGTGAATTAAAGATATATTAATTCATAACTCACCTACATAAATTCATTATTAATTTTTTATTATTTTTATAAATTTTTTGTTATAACTATTTACTAATTTTAATTATACATATCGACAATTTGATTGTTTAAAATAATAGAATATTACATCTAGAACACTAAAAATATGCTAAAATACTTTTCGATCATTAACTTAGAAAAAACATAGCATCTTTCCCCGAAAAAAAAGAAAATTATACCATTGTTATCAACATAAAACTATTTTTTTTCTTATAAAACACATATACTATCACAAATAAGGATGACAATAGGTCGGATTTAGTACGATACTGTTTACCTAGTACATGCTCAGTCTAAAAACATTTGCTCCATTATTAAGGATGACAAAAATATTAATGTTTGTGAGTATTCGTAGATAAAATCAAATCTGATACGAATAGTAAGTAGGTACTTTAAACAGGTACCCATTAGTAATGATTAACAGATAATTTAATATTCGGTTATAAATAAGTTGAGTGTGAGCATCACAATACGAATATCTATGATCCATAAAAATTAAAATTAAAATTTAATCTATATTTTATTATATTAACTAAATTTGCTTTATCTTAATCGAAGTTGGATTTTGTAATAGGTTTTCGTGTACTGTTCCTCTCCTATCAATGTTGTGAATTTTAAGAATCGTAAACTATTCATAATCATTGAAACTAAAAGATTCAAAAAAAAGAAAATAGCATAATTGTAGTATTTATTGATTGTTGAGATATGAAGTGTTATTTCGATTAAAATGTTATATTCTCGTACTAATGCTTTTTTTTAGTTAACTAAAAATAACAATATTTTATATTTTCAATTATTTAAATGACTTTACATTTACAAAGGCATGTATATGTTGGTTTAGAATTTAAAAAACATTTAAACAAAAACTATAAAGCTTAAGCGAGCAATTAATTCTATATCCTCCAATCTCAATGAAAGATTAATATCATATTTATTTCTTACTCATTTCTTTTATTAGGAAAGTTTTGAAAAAAAAAATGAACATCATGCATACTTAATCGAGAGTATAATTATTTTTTTTTAAATCATAGTAATGGAATAAAGAGAGGATATTTTACAGTCAATAATGAGTGCAGTTTAGAAAGTTGTGGGCTTTCCCTTAAAAAAAAAATAGATGTCAAGTTGAGTAAGAAATTATATATGTATGTCTTTGGGTGGATAAATATATTTATAGTTTAGTTGTAAAAACAAAAATGCAATAAAAAAACTCATCCAATACTTTATTTCATTATTTTATTTTATTTTTCCCTCGTAAAACTAAAATAAATTTGGTGGAACAATATTTAATGACTATTTATCTTTATTATTACAAGAAGAAAAATGAAATTATTAATGAACAAATATTATCTAAGAAAAATGATGTTAGTAAAATGAAACTCTAAAAATAAAAAAAGTGATGATAATAAAATTGTGAGTAAATTTTATTGATAAGAAGGAAAATTTTGTTATTAATTATCTACAAAATTTGTCTATAATTATTAATATATATATATATATATATATATTATCTAGTAAAATTGTTAAACAAGTCGTAAATTTCAAAAAGTCTATAAATAAGAGGTTTGGCAATAGTCAGAAACAACAATTATTTTGAAAAATAAATATTATTTTTTTGAAAAAATCCTCTTTTGAAAGATAAGAAAAAAATAATTCGTTTGGAAAGAATACCAATTGACCTAAAAGAATAAAAGATAGATGCATAGTTTGAAGATTGGATGTATTTATCTTTATTCTTATTATAGGATATAGTATTCATAATATTAAGGAGTAACTAACTACTTCATTCATGAGGGTTGATTGTAATGCATTTTTAATTCTTTGGAAATTTCATTATTCAATATATATAATTTTGTTCTGTCAATTATTTAGGAAATATTATTAGATTAGAACAACTAATAGATTTCACCTTCACATGCTAAACATATAAGTGAAACATTTAGTCATTCGTAACATCATAATCATTATCATTAATGTGAACTTATAATAAAAATTTTTAAACATAAAATTTTTATTATTTAAATTTAGACTTATTAATAAAACACTACCACTTGTTACCAAATGTGCTAGAGAATAAATTAAAAATATATTATTTGTGTTTTTTTTGAATTAAATCATTAAACCAATCTCAATAAAATCTTTATCATATACTATTACGGTGTCCATTCTATTTCAAGTACTACTGTAAACATAAAAAACTAAATATACGCTTTAAATAACACATTCTTATAAATATTGTCGAGCACATTCACTTAAACTTCAATTCCATGTTGATTTATTATTCATATTAAAATGCATTAATATCTCCTTATAACAATTTTTTTTAAGTTTCTCACAAAGCGGATATCACTTCACTTCAATTATTACATTTTCAGAATCTTAGAGTAGGACTCAAACAAAGAAAAGTAGTGCATTCATTCATATTCATGCATTTATTTTCATTTAAATGGCATCATAAAGAAATACGCATATTCACCCATATAACCATGTAAAAAAAGGTTTATAAATTTATATATACTCTAGATTTATCACAATTTACCGGGATATATAAACATGAAAGTACACACAAGAAATTTTAGAAAGAGGTATGTGAATATCACAGAATAATGTAATAAAGAAAAAGAAAGAACAAGTGTTATTCCAAAATTATTTTATGTAATGCATGCTCAATCAGATAGTGAGACAAACATAACATATTTTTGCCTTTTTATTGATGTATTTTAAAAATAAATGCCTGTTCTTATTTATATAATTCAGAGTTTTCAGAAAAGTTTTTACTTATATTTATATTTCAAGAATTTAATTATAATGTATTGGAGAAGTTGAAGTTGAGTGAGTGGAGGTAGATAGGACAAAAGAATGTAGGGGCACAATCATTGCAGAGATACAGCTTATTATGGTTACAACGACTTATACATTCAAGTTGGTACTTGCAATAGGTAAGAGATAACCAAGGGTTACATGCATACATCAACCCATAATTTTATATAATTTTATATATGTTAGAATACACTACCTTTTCTCTCGCAATTATTTAAAACTTAAAGAAGTTAACTTTTCAAAATCAACACAGATTAACAAAAGTAAATTACTTTTTAATAACCATTCTCTAAATTATGTTGATTAAACATGCATTTTTAATATATCGGTCCAGATTAGATTCCTTTTCTTATTATTTTACTCGTAAAAACCAAAATATTGTGTCTACGTTCTTCCACCAAAATTTATACACTTTATTTTCTATTTTTAAAACATTTCATTCAGAAGATAATAATCGTTTTCAGAGATTACAAAATTTAAATGAATCCAAGGCTAAACTCCCAGAAAACGTGGATAAACATATTATAATAATTGGCAATGGTGGTCCACTAATCGTTGGTATGTAGCCCAACCAATAAGGCTTTATTCTGCAGAAGCTCTGAATTTTAGATTTTGCCTCTTTAAATACGCATCTGATTTGTAGCCACAGTTCATCAGAAAAATAATGGCGATTCAATTGCACTTCACACTCATATTCTTTTCTCTGTTTCTGTTTTTGGTGCCCTCTTTCACCTTTCCTTTGCCCCCTATTCTACCCAGATTTCCCTCTTCTACAGTTAGTGCAGAGTTAAAGCAACGCTCTCATTCTGCTCCAAATAACCCATACAAAACAAAGTTCTTCACTCAAATACTCGATCACTTCAATTTCAATCCCCAGAGCAATCACGTTTTTCAACAAAGGTATCTCATCAACGATACCTTTTGGGGTGGTGCCAAAAGCAATGCTCCAATCTTTGTCTACACGGGAAATGAAGGGAACATAGAATGGTTCACTCAGAACACAGGCTTCATGTTCGAAAATGCTCCTTCCTTTCACGCCCTTTTGGTTTTTATTGAGGTAAGCTTTCTTCTTCAGTAAACAAACCCATGGATCTCTAATTCCTTCATCAACCTTTGATCTGTGACGGTTCAAAATCAACTTAATAACATATTCTACTTCGTTATCACAAATTGAACTGCAGCATAGATTCTACGGAAAATCAATACCATTTGGGGGAAACAGGAAGGTTGCATATGCAAACGCTACCACACTCGGGTATTTGAGCTCCACACAGGCATTAGCTGATTATGCCACTCTCATCGTTGATTTGAAGAAGAATTTATCAGCAATTGATTCTCCCGTTGTTGTGTTTGGAGGATCCTATGGAGGAAGTATAATATAAACCTATCTGAGTCTTTGCTTCTATTCTGTTGACTTCAAATTCAACGGTTGAATCCCCAAATTGAGATGAGTCTAAAATCTAAAAATGGGTATTGCTTTGTAGTGTTGGCAGCTTGGTTCAGGATGAAGTATCCACACGTTGCAATTGGAGCTCTAGCATCCTCTGCGCCCATTCTCCATTTCATGGATTTGGTTTCACCAGATATCTTCAACAGCATCATCTCGCAAGATTTCAGAGTTTGATTCTCTTAATCATCTGCAATTAATACACACGTGCAAGTGTGACAGTACCAGTATCTGAATGAAATTTTCCGTTTCATGTGTTACCACAGAGCGAGAGTGAGAATTGTTACAAAGTGTTAAAAGGGTCATGGAAACTAATAGAGCACACGGCCAACAAACCCGGGGGAATGGAACTGTTACAGAAATCATTCAGAATTTGCAAGTGAGAGCATGATTAATGAAAAAGATTTAGTTCCATTATGCATTAATTTGGGTGATTATAGTGTAATATATTTTCTTGTTGATTAGTAAATATACATGTTTTTTCAGAAGCAATGATTTTGGGGCAGGTTCTCTGGAAGGTTGGCTTAGGACGGCGTGGGTTTATACAGCTATGACAGATTATCCCACACCATCCAATTTCCTCAATCCCTTGCCAGCATATCCCATAAAAAAGGTACCAATTTACACTCTTTAAATGCTTTTTTTAAGGAAATTGTTTTTACTTTTCATTGATTTACTTCTATCTGTTTCGTTATTTCGGATGTTATTTCTTTGTTGGTGAAAGAACAAACTTCAAATTCATTGTTAAAGTCGTCAGTCCCAACAAAGTCCTCGTTGCAAATAATTTATTTAAGTTCGTTTGACTAAAGGATCGTCATGTGGATAAAATATTCCAAATAATAATTTTAAAATTGTGACTTTTGTCGCATGTATTTGATCGCGAAGACAATTATTAAATGCATCACACTGTTATAGCTCAAAAAACTTTTCGAAACATGTGGTGGAGTGTCTTTCAAGTTGTGATGACTGTGACAGAATGGAATGTGGAGATTTTAAGTGATAAAAGCACGAATTATTTTATTAGAATAATATTAAATAATATTAATTATTTGTAGGGTTTTTTCATTTATTAGGTTGATTGAAAGGAAAGGGAGAAGGGAAGGGCGATTGAAATTTTCATTTATTATTGATTTGATTTGTTTGTATTTAGATGTGTGAGGCAATAGAAGGGACAGAAAAGGGAAAAAATGATGAATTGGAGAAGTTATATGCAGCAGCGAGTATATACTACAACTATACAGGCACCGCCACGTGTTTCGATCTGGATGATGATTCAGATCCTCACGATCTTGGGGGATGGCAATGGCAGGTAACTTATAATTAAATTTCTTCATTACCAATTTACCATTTATTTTCCAAAATTATACTAATAATAGTTTTCTAGGCCGGGAGTGAAAATAATAATAATAAATAGTTAAATGGATAAAATAGATATATTATATCGAAATAACATATTATATGTATAGTTATAGATATGCTAAATAATGATAGAATCCAAGAAAAACAGGACCACGTGACATCTTCACTAGTTAATTAGTGGTGGTTATTTCAACGTTATTGACTAATATTTGTTTCAACTTTCCATAACCCAGTGGACAAGTTTAATAATATTTTCGGGTTTAACCTATAGTTTTTAATTATTATTTAAATGATTTAAGTGTTAAGTTATTACAGTTAACTTTTTAAGTTAGTTTCTCTCTAGGTGTTTTTTTTTTTCAAAATG
>Ga0209389_1001177_pt1 | contig 17897 bp, 8 predicted proteins | sample CowpearedBW_FD_187526 | JGI IMG/M metagenome (GOLD analysis project Ga0209389, IMG submission 187526) | Root nodule microbial communities of legume samples collected from California, USA - Cow pea red BW (SPAdes) (version 2) | ecosystem: Host-associated > Plants > Roots > Nodule | place: USA...
CCGTGTTCGTTGGGAGACGACTTTGGGTTACTTTACCCTTTCTATTCTGTTGACTACTATCTTAACAATACTGAAGTTGTTCTAGATAAGTAGTATTAATTTGATCGCGTCAACGACAGCGTTATCAGCGAGACCCCTCTCGCCTGGGCGAGATACTCGCTAGCTCAAAATAATGAGCAAGTCGCCTGGGCGACCACTCGCGAAATAGGGTTTGGACGAGTCCCTGCTCATCTCGCCTAGGCGAGACTGGCTCGCTTGGGCGAGATTAGCAGGTCTCGCCACTATTTTCCTGCAACAGTCCCTCGTACCAGCTCAATAACAGATTCATATGACGGATTCATGCATTCCAAATCAGTATAGCATCACATCACCCATACAAACTTAAATCGACAACCAAACGACGAGGAAAACAGGACAAATGAGCAAGGTATTAGCTTCCCTACCTGGAAAAGACTACCATGAGACCTCGATCTTAAACAGCGGTGAATGACAATACAAGGAGCGACTCAAGGTGTTGGAAAGAGATGAGAGATAAGGGGAAAATGGGTTATCCAACGTAACAGTAGTAGAACTACGAGCAAGGTTGGAAGGATACTTACGTAGAATATGGAAATGGAGTTAAGCGCTGTTGGATCGAGAAAACCTAAACCCTAGCAGAGCTCCTTACGGCAGCAGAGTGTGACGGCATAGTTCTAGGTTTGTTTCTGAAAATGAGACAAATGTGGATTAGGGCAACACGAATTTGGCATTTATCCTATGGGCCAGCCTTTAGGCCTAACTGTTGTAGGGCAGCCCTTAGAATAAGGGAGCAGAATAAATGGGCCTTACAGTAATACTTTACTCATTCTCATTATCTATGGTTAAATACTTCATTCTTCTCACTTTCAATTGAACAAACTAATATACAAGTTTGAATTAACTAAACAAGTGTAAATTAACTCATCTAGTTCCTCATTTGTTTCAAGTTTCCATAAGTGAGAGCCTATTAACACTTTATTTATTTCAAGCGTCTACAACTTAAGTGTTTTATTACATTACATATTCCTAGCGTCTAGATGTAAAGAATTACTCTTTTACTTAAACAAAAGATTATCAAAATTAAGCAAACTATTAAGAATTGTAATTAAAGTATAAGACTCAATTATCAACAAGCACAAATTCAAGGAATTAAAGACAAATTTATCTCTTGAATATTCAATGTGAATAACAATGTTTTTCTAGTTTCAAAAAGTCCCTCAAATCTCAAGAAAAAAATACTATCTAAAGCAACAACTTTTATGTGTAGAAAATTGAACTTAGAAACCAATCGAAGGGACCCCTAACAAGTTAAATGATACAAGTAGACGAGATCCTTCAACGTTACTTTTAAGACAAAATCATTAGACAATATACAATAAACAATACCGCTAAATGAGTCAACTTTATAAGTTCATTAAACAAGTCCATAAGATGATTCTGGTGAATCATTGTGTAGAAAAATCTAACCATACATTGATTATATGACTTTAAAGATACACTAATCAAACAATACCTTGACTAGTGACTTTAGCAACATGCTACCTAGATGACTTGTCTTTTATCATTTTTTCTTCATATTTAACACTTTATTTCTTCTTCAAACTTATGATCTTGACTTCTCTTAGTCATCAAAAAAATCTCCAATTTAGTCATGTTTGTATCATTTATAAGGTCATTAGATGATTCATTACACTTCAGCTACACAAAGCACATGTAAAAACACATAAGAAACATCTATGTAGTAATATAATATCATCAAAGCTCAAATCATAGATGATTCATTAAGTTGTCTAGATAACTTCTATAAACTAGACTATCTAATTAGTGTCTTTTTGTTAGAATATCTAGTGCATTTTATATACCTATAACATCTATCGTTTAAGAAGACTTTAAAATCTGGTTTTAATTAATATTTTAAATTAAAATTCATTTAATCCCATTTAGATCAATCCTAATTAGGGGTGGCAATACATGACGAATTGAGTTTTTGAGCTCGCTGACCCTCTTGGACCACCTCGTATAGCTTACGGTTCGTGCAAGCCAATGATAGGGGGAGGCGAGTTGGCCTACATAGCTCGTATAAATTCAAATTGCAAAATAAATTATATGTTTCTAATATTATATGGAAAGACAAATATTCCATAATGCAATAGTAATCATTATGTTGTTGAAAAACGCGCTGCAGAATGATTAACGTTGCAGAATGATTAACGTTTGAACAAAAACCTAAGAGGGAGAGTGAATTGGGTTCTTAATAAAAATTATGCTTTTAAAATTTTCCCCTTTTAATATCAAAGTTGAGTTAAAATTCCTTTTTTTTTTATTTTAATAAACACAATAAAATCAAGAGAGTAGGGAAGAGAAAATTGCACAAGTATTTATACTAGTTCGGATCAAAAGACCCTACGTCTAGTTGTTAATCTAAAAACAACAAGATTAACTTAATCACTAAAATAAATCACAATACAATCATAGATAATAAAGTTTAGGGTTTAGAAAACACCTCTCTTGAATCACACAAGAGATGAAGACACCTCCCTTCAAATCCACAAGGGATGAAAACACCTCCTTTGAATCACACAAAGGATGACTGGTTTCTCCTAGCAACCACAACAACACTCAATCACTCAAGATCCCACTTGATGAAAGTTATCACTCTACCCACACTAGATTTTTCAAAGCCTTCCCACAGAGAGTTCTCAAGTACTCAGACTTCTCTAACTTCTGTATATTTCAAATGAAAGCCAACTACTTTATTTATGGAAACCTATTTAGAAATTAGGTTAAGAATATGAAAAGTTAAGTCATAACTGCCATAGATATCGATTATCATAAGTGATAATCAATTATCACATAAACTTTTATAAAAACATTTTTTTCGCTGTGATAATAAATTATCAGCCATGATAATCTATTATTAGTAAGTGATAATCGATTATCACTTGATAATCGATCATCACAGAGACTTTTCTCAAAAATCAGTTTTAACTGAGATAATCGATTATCACTAAGAATAATCGATTATTCTAGTGAGTTTTTCAAATAAATAAAATTCTCTTGGTGCTCTACTGCTAGGGTTTTGTCTTTTTGACTCTTGACATACTAATTGAACTGTTTTAAATAACATACACATATTACAAGACTTAAACAACTAAATCCCTAAGTCTTCAATGTATCTCTTGAATTGAAGCATTTTTTTAAGTCTTCAACATTTTTCCATGCATCATCATCAAATCTTCCATACTTCTTCATAAGTCATCATCATTGAAACTCCTTATTGAATAAAGATGTTTATCTTTTTTTTTTGTCAACATATGTGTGTAACATATGTGTGTATAAGATTATTAATTAAACATTTAGATAAATTTGCAAATATAACCATTATGATTAATAGTGCTTATAATTTCAATAAAAAGTCTTAAAAACCACAAATGAAAAAAAATCAAGATTCAAAAGGTATAATTGTTAATTTGTTTTGAACGAATATTTTATTTGTTATGTTTAAATTATTTTATTTTCTATGCAATGTATTATGCTTGTTAATTCAAAATTACAAAATAAAAAAATAAACAAGTTTTATGCGTAGGTCAAATGTTATGTGGAACAAAACAAAGAAACTAATTCATTTATGTGGGAGGAGCTGGTCTAACCCACTTTTCATGTATCAAATGCCAGCGAGGCAAAACAAGGTGACTCAACTGGTATTGTCACTTCTAGTCTCAATTAAATCATTAATTTATATTCATATGTATTTACATAAAAACTTTTGTTCTAAAAGTGCTTCAAATACACCAATCAAGTATATATTGCATTGCTCAAATATTAATATTTTTAAATTTTTTAATTTAAAAAATATAATTTTTACTATTTCTAATTTTCTTTTTTTCCATTTCTACTTTTACATCAATAAATAGAAATAATATCAAATGATGATATATACATCTAAAATATACTTTACGTGTTAAAATAATTATTTATTAACAATCTCAACTATAATATAAATTATATACTTATAAAATGTATAACATAAATTTATTTTACAAAAAAATATTGTTCTATTTATTGCATATATTAAAATATTAAATATCAAATATTAGTTATCTTAAAAGTTATATACACTGTGAATTTTTGTAATGAAATAATAATATTTTTTCAATGACAAGTTGTCGAAATTCAAAGTCCAACGATGGCGCAAACCAATCAAAACGTGGAAAGACGTTATTCAAACCCTCCCAATAACGAACAATCCTTCATACAGATACGAACCCCAGCGTGCGCGTCTTCCTCTATTATCCCCCTTTCCTTCTACTTCTTTTTGCAACAATTGAACCATCCTTCACACAGGTACGAACACCAGCGGTTCCTAATTTCAAGTTTCTCTTAGAATTTTTTATTACATCTTCTTACTATGGTTCATTTCATTGCCTTGTCCTTCTAATTTCCTCCAACCTTTTTCTTTTGGCCGAAGCATCATTTTGGGATTTATTAGTGCCTGCTAATTGACATGCATGCAATTTTGTGCCTTAATTACGCGCAATTAATCACCACATTAGTTGTTTATTTTCCTTTTAGAAATCTTAGTTTTTTGTAATATCGCCGAATCATTCGCTACGGTGTATTGGTTATATAGGAAAACCATCTTAGCGTAAAGTTGACTTTATTTCATCTTCATATAATGTGAATTTGTTTGTTTCCATGATTCTGCGTTTTTTAGATTATGCAAACGCTTCTTAGTTAGTCGTACTAGGATGACTACCATGACATGAACACCTTAATATATACTTGGTCACCACCTAGAGCAATTACTAAGCCCAAATGGTTCAGGTACTATATTTGACTGGATTAGGAGCTGTACTCTCTCTGTCACGTAGGAATATTTGCTGTTAAAATAATGAATAGGTGTTGGAATTTTCTTTCAGTGTATATGTAAGGTCCTTATAGGACAATTTTGAAATAATAAAATGGCAGGGAAGAAAGTCATCTCTTGTTCTAGTTGGTTTTCATTTCTTTTTCCCTTGTGAGCCTGCAATACTTAATCGCCACCCAAGAAACAAGTGACTGTTTATGCCAATTGTTTATGATGCGCATTCTGTATGCGTGTCGTGCGATTGTGCTGCAATTGCTTCTCAAGAGCTGGCTATTATCATTTTATTTTTTGTTGTGCCTTTTTATGTTACGATCTCACTTGTGATTGTGTCCTCTTGTTGTGTTCTTATTTGCAGTTGCAGTTGACCGTGGAGGGTGAGGACAGTGAGTCTTTCAGATTATCATCCAGCGTTTCATTTTAGCAAATGATTTATTTGGTTAAGAATTTGCAATATTCAGCATATATGATATGATAAGAACTGAAGGAAGACGCATGGATTTGCTACTTGTTATGACATACAAGAACGGCCATAGTGTGTTGTTATATGTTATTGTTGGGCATAACTAGGATTGTTTGTTGGTGTGAAAAATATATAGTACCCGGCCAGTAAAACGGATTCCTGATGTAATGGCACACTCTTTTAAGGTCAGGGCGGTGTCTATGTTGGAAGCTGTACAGGAGATTGCCATCTACATTCATAGGTTTCACAATCTTGACCTTTTCCAGCAAGGGTATACATCAATTTCTGTTTTCTTCTTTCAAGTGTTGTTATAAGGACTCCTTTGTTACACTAGTTGACATGCATATTTTGTGTTACATAGATGGTATCAGATTAAACTTACTATGAGATGGGAAGATGATGAAGATGTATCTTTTGGAATCCCAGCTAGAGTTGTTCAATATGAAGGTAATTTGTCAAAATTATGCTCTATATTATTTATACCCATGTGTTTGAGGAATATGCATCTATTGTACTAAGCCACATATTCAGTTAAATTTTGCCCATAATTTAACCTGTTGATAAGTAGTGTAATTATGCTATCAATACAATCATTTAATTGTGCTGCCATTTCATCAGAGAAATTACCATGTCATTTGCAATATGTTGCATATGTAACAAACTTAATGTGTAGGACATGTATAGATCAGCTTGAGGGGTAGTCTTAATCAATGTAAATTTGATTTGTTGTATGCTGTTACTTGAATAGTAATAGTAATTGTTTACAATAAACACATGTACTCCAGTTTCTCTATAGTTTAAGAGATCCTAAAAATTGAGGGATTCAATTTTGCAATACATTGAATGTCAACAAGGGCTGAGAGGATTTCTCTCAGAAGTGTTTTAAGTTGTCAAAGAACTTGAAATGTGAAGTAATTAAAATAAGGGCAATACAAACCAATTCAATCCTTAAATATTTTTTGAATATTAAATTTTTCAAGGATTTTCATCTAACAAATACGGTCTTTGTTCTTGTAGATTTCTTATCTCATCACAGCTAACACAAGAAAAAATCTGATGGTTAACTCTTGATGCTCACAAAGAATGCTTTGGTTTGATGATCTTAGTTTTGAGTAATGACTCTTAGAAATCAAAGGTTTGATGATCTTCAATTTGAGAAATGATTTAGAAGGGTCCTGGATTTTGTAACAAAATTTTCAAGCAAAGAAACTGTTGTCAAAAGTGTGGATTGTTTTTTGTTGGAGATTCCAAATTGACTAGGGTTATCATTAGATTTTAGTATATAAGTAGATGTAAATTTCACCTTATAAAGTCAGTTTTGTAGAATTAAATTAGACTTAAATTCTACTCTTTTAAGATGACATCAAAGCCATTCAGAGTACATCCTAAACAAGTTTGTTGGGTCTATCGTGTTGCCCTCTATCGAGTTCCTCCCCTAGTCCCATGGTCAAGATGTCTAGCCTTCAGTATGATGAGGTGTGTTGGAGATCTAACATTGACTAGAGATATAACCAAATTATGGTATAAAGTGGATGCAAACCTCAACTTAAAAAAATTGGTTTTTGTAAAAAGAGAAGATGGAGAACTGTTTTCTGTGTCTCATTCCAAGGACCCAAGCCCACAATATATACAAGAGTACAACCCTAAGAGAAAGATCTTGACAACTATACAAAGTTAATGCAGAGAATAAAAAGAAATTTGGAACAAATCATAAACAAATCAAGTGCCCATAGTAACGTCCCTAAACTTATGCATTATATAATATTGCTCCTACAATCACGGTAATCATATTTCTGCCAATAGCTTTGTAGGCTTGAGTTAGACTTAATTTATAATTTTTTAAGAGTTTTCATTACTCATGAGCTATTTAAAGAACATAAAAAGGAACTAAATAACATTGTTCTGTGAGTGTTTATTACTCTGTTGTGTGGTGATTCTAAATGGGGAAATTGTTGGTTGTGGACTCAATGAGTTGCTTTCGAAGTTGTTGCAACCGTTTCTGGTGATGACAAGAGAAAGAAGTTTCAAAGGGTTTCAATGGTGCTAGAGAATATCTTGTTTCTTCAACAATTTGAAGGTGGGGTGACGGGAAAACAAATTTTGTTTTGTTGGATTGAGATGGAGTGTGAGGAATTTTAAAAATCCTACCTATTTCAGTGAAATTTAAAATTTCTTACTGTAAAATGATAACTGTTAAACAATGAGACAGAGAGAATTATTGAACTGAAATCATACGTTTCTAAGACAACATAGGTGGATTTATTTGTATTGAGAATCGAAAACAATAAACAAGGGAGATTTAATTTTCTTTAATAATAAAAAATCGTACTAGAATGAAATGAATGATAAACTGTACTATTGAAATGTGGGTGTAAATATGCACATTTATTGTACAATAACTATAGATTGATTGAATAATAAATATAGATTTGATTGTAAGGAATCCCTAAAATTAAGGGATTGAGCTTAGGAGTTTATTTAGTAGATTTGCTCCTGATTTAGAGTCATTTCGGGATATTTGTTTCCTTTATTTCTAGAGATTCATTTCCTTTAGTTTAGGAGATTTATTTAGTTTTATTAGGCTTTCATGTTTCTTTTTAAGCACCCATGTATTGTTTCTTTCTGAAATCAAGAAAAGTAATTCCACATTTATTGCTTACCGCCTACACATTTTTTCATATGTACTAATTATTAAGAAGTGAATTTTAAGTCTAATTCAGTTTCACGTGGAACAATAGGCTTTGCTAGGATAAACTTTAACCCATAACTCTCGTACCATGTTAAATATAGTGAAAAACTAGGTATGGGATTAATCTCCCTTGTGTAAAAAATACACATAGGGTATTGTATTTATACTAAAGAAAATGTGGGCTAAGTCCAAAATACAAATAATGATAAAAAAGAAATAATAACAAATAAGTAGAAGATAAAAGATAAGATATCTAAGATATCTAACGATGGATATGGTCCATACTTGATAAGAGTGAATTGTACCAAGAACATGAGACTAAATGTTCTTAGAGAGTGTGGATTGAAACCAAGCAAGTGAGATTTGATCTTAGACTTCCCATTCTTCATATGCGGGGTTAATAGTCCAGATTCGTGGTCATCTTCAATGTGAAAATGAGGAGGGATAACCAGATTAACAACAAAAGATGGAGTTTATGAGCCTTAACCACAGGCTCAACCTGCTGCTTCCAATGGAGATAATTGGAGTGATGAAGCTGCACGGCTAGTACAAAATTAAATAAAAGTAAAAACTGACTTAGACATACCACTAATAAATTATAACAATAGCATACTAGAAATTGTTTTGAATTTTTATGTTTATCCAAACTATATTTTATTGAATAGCAATACTTTCTTTATTGAATACCCCAAAAGATTAAATTGCTCTCTTCAACTTTTTAGTCCAAACACAACGTTAGTTTAGAGTGTTATTTACTTGATATTTTACTTGCTGAAATGAAAGTTGATACTTGAGGTGTTTGTGATGGCTTCTTGGAAAGAAAGGAGATCCGAATCTTCTTTTGTAATTCTTGAAACTACCACTGAATGATTTTCTTTGTGCAAATGCATATTAATTCATATGAAAACTTTTGTAGAAGCTGTTCTGTATGTGCTGAAACAATATTGACTGTGGTAGAAAATTTCTTATTTGCAGCTCATGATCTGCGTGCTAGCAGTATATACGGTATTTGGAGGATTGATGACACGGACAATAGTTTCTCGACCCAGCCCTTTCGGATAAAATATGCTAGGCAGGACATTCATTTATGTATGATGATCTCATTCAAATTATCCCTAAGTAGATTTGAGGTGATGATCTATCTCGCTTTCTTCTCTTTCTATAGGGTATTGAGGGGAAAGGAAATATTAGGCATTGCCATTGTTGGGTGCTAAATTATCTGTCGGGTGATAACCTAGGTCTTAATACTATTTTAGGTGTTAACAAAGTTGAGATCTAATTACTCATACATTGTTTATGCACTTCATGATAGACGTGTCTACTGAGACACAGGTGTCCAGTGATGCTAACAACAAAAGACCCGGAATGGCTTTCAGTTACAATTTAGTTGATGTGAGGACCGGTTGTAGTTTTTAGTTCATGACGTGGTATTGAGCCTATATAATAAAAGTTTTCTTCAGTTTGGTCCTCTTCATCCCTTATTCTTGTAGTAAAAAAGTTAAATTTGAGCACAACTCAGGTGGGCTTTTTGCGTTGTGCATTTGTCTGCCCTAGGGAATTTTTTGTGATGGTGCATGTTTGACATGTCATATAGAACCATTCATGTGACTTTACGTAAAAGTTTAAATTTTTGGTATCATTCGTTCATGACAAGAAATTTCTGTTGCGAAATTTATTTTATTAGCCATACCTCACTAACATGTCTTTGTTGGACTTTGGGAATTGAGACTGCTGTTGGAAGTGCTAGTATGTGATTTTACAAATCTGAACAGTATGATCCTATTAGATCAGAAATCATGTTCTGATGGAGGAACGGGATCACTATCAGTGACAGCACAGAGCTGTCTAACTATACAATTAAGTGTCCGATTTTGACTACCTTTGCTCTTTAATTCAATATTCTTATCCAATTTAACTGTGTTTTTGTGGTTCTTAATTGCAGGTTTTACCTACAACAGGTGTAATTTTAAAGTTTGAGCTTATGTATGCTCCTACATTTGAAAATGGGTGAGTGATTCAAGTAGTATATTCACTGGGTTATTGATATGTTGCCAAAGCACACTGTTGTTCCTTTTTGGTTCATCTCTCCTTAGTGAAATCTGTACACTAACCGGAGTGCACCATCTACAGTGCTGACTTGCAAGCTTCTTTGGATGCTTACCCAGCTGCTGTCCATGAATTCCGAATTCCTCCTAAAGCTCTTCTAGGATTGCATTCATATTGTCCTGTACATTTTGATGCTTTACATGCAGTGCTGGTTGATGTCAGTGTACATGTAAGTTTACTGAAAGCTGCCTCTAACCAATCTGCATCGAAGGTACCCAGGTTTGTCACATTAGCTAATTTTCAGTATGAATCTATAAGGCCTTCATTTAAAATTTCTGTTTCTTTTTATAATTTCACTTAAGAAAATATTTAATTGGAAGTTTTTTTATGTATGTTTTTGATTACATAGACTAACCTCTTCACATGCTCTGGTTTTAGCTTTTCTCGCAATGCTGCATTTGTTGCTGATAGAAGTTATGACTCATTGAACCAAGTATGTTCTAGAGATTGGATGTCTCTTTTTTCATTGAGATCACTTTGAAGTACTGATCCATTTGTTGTTTCTCAAAATACATATTACAAATTTATCCTTGCATTCATTTATTCACTAGGCTTCTTGAAAACTGGCACTTGGTCCTCAATCATAATATTTGTGCCATTCTTAATCTCTATTACTGTGTGAACTTTGCTTAGTCAAAGGTAAAAAGTTGTTCATTATTATATGTCGGCTGTGTCTTTGTGTCATGTTCTTATATTATGACCTTATCAAGTTCTACATTGTGCTTTGTTTGAACCTGTTTACCATGTAGATGATACATAGCGCATATTCAAAAGTACCTTTCTATTTAAGTGTTCCCTGTGAAAAATAGATAAAAATACAAGAGAGTGTTGAATTGTGTTTTAAAAACTTCTTGGTAATACACAATCAGATGATGATTTTACTTGACAGACCATTTGTTAAAAGTATTTTCTAAAGATTTGGTTCGTATATCTCTCATTCTTTTAGTTAGTGAAATAAACAAATATAAAGGAAAGAAAGATTTGTGTTGTGACTTTTATACCAATTCTTCTAATAGTGTAGACTATATTCAATTATCAATCAACTGAGTGAGTTTCACTACTGCTACATGTTACAAACTAAGTATTATTTGGAACACAACAACTCTTGGCTAATAACCCTATTAGAAGTGGACTTTAAGCCTAACTCAACCCCACAAAACCGGCTTCACAAAACTGTTACTTAATTCTCTCCTACCAAAACCCTCTTTGCACCAAACCAAAGGAAATAAACAATAGTACATAGACCCGCAAAAGCCCCAACTGATCCAACAACCAGAAACACCAAAAACTCCTTCAAGTTTCTTCCTTCATGTGAAGAAGGCACTATGATGATGATGATGATGATGGTGGTGGTGGAAACAATGGCACAGCCAGTGGAACTTCTGTTGGGCAAGCATAACAAATACTCCGAGACCCATGACAAAGAGCATCAAAATCAGGATATGTGCTACAAGAGCTATCACATCCACCCTCAACACAAGGAGCTGGGAGAATCTCTAACAGATCTATGAAGCCGGTTTTGTGGGATTGAGTTAGGCTTAAAGTCCACTTCTAACATGGTATCAGAGCCAAGTTAGAGCCTATCCTAGCGAACTTTCTTGGACATTCTGTTTCATCCGATATCGGGCCGCTAACGGACCACTCACTAATTTCTTGTCCCACGCACGAGATGAATATACCTCGGTGTGAGGGGGTGTGTTGGAAGTCCCACATCGACTAGAGATAAGGCCAATTCATAATATATAAGTGAGGTGCAAACCTCACCTTACAAGCCGGTTTTATAGGGTTGAGTTAGGCTTTAAACTCACTTCTAACAAACCCAAATATTATTTGGACACATAGTCACTTGAGTATATTTTGGAACTCAGCCCCTCTTGGCTAAGCAACCAAGTATTCTTTGAAACCCAGCCACTCTTAGCTAACCTATTGAGTGTTGTTTTGGAACTAATCATACTAATTTTTGAGATTATGTAAGGGTTGATTTTCTAGAAATTTGTAACAACTGGTTATATTGTATCTTATCTTTATTTAAACAAGGGAAGTTGGAAATATTGTATGGCTATTATTTAGGGATTCTTGATGATCGTATCCTAATTTAATTTAATTTAATTTAATTATTTTATTGTTATATTTTAACCGGTATGTATGTGTGTGGGATGAAACATAATTTAGATATCCTTCAACCTTTTTCCTTTGTATACATTACTTTTGGGCATTAACTGAATTCTTTTTGACCAACTAGGTTTCGAGTGATGTTGCCTCTGTAAAGTTGAAAAATGCCATGCTTGTTAAAGCATTACTAACAGCTCATGATATATTATTTGAAGAACTGCAAAAGCTTAGCAAAGCAGTTGGTCAAGCTATAGATGTTTCACAGGTTCTGTCCAAACGGAACAGTATGAAGTTAATAAACTGTGTTCCGCAATTTGATCAGTTTACAACTGAAGTTGAAATTTCAGGTCAAGACAAGCCACAAAATGGTCCCGAGGTCCTTAGGCTTTATTCAAAAAACAATTGCTTCTTGCTTTTCCTTTTATGTCACTCTAGGATTTTATTAATTAAGTGGTCTCTTGTGCAGGGTGGAAATGGAGCTCTAGCTTCTGAGAATGCTGAAAAGCTTAGTTCTTTGTCAACGAGAGAGCTGTTGAACTGTTATCATTCAGTGGGAAATCAATTGTTGTATTTATGGAACATATTTCTGAAGTTCCACAGGTTTGCTTTTTAAAGGCTATGATTCAGAAGTCTGGGTTTATTTACTCACCTAATATGCAAGTATATATTTTGTTTCAGCTGCCCATTTGGTCAATTATGGAATGTTTTCTTCTAGGGGCAGATAAATGACACATTAGCTTCTGTTCCCCTTGTTCAGTCTTTTCTATATTTCGTTTCAGATGATATTTTTGCATACAAATCCACATTCAGTGTTTCACATGCTGGCATTCTTATAGCGTGAGAATGTTGCAGTTAACTGTGGCCAATATACTTAGCATTTTTCATTACCCATGCAAGAGAATAATGATAAAAAATTACCTTGTTTAATCAGCTATAACATTTCTTGTTTCTAGGGATAACAAAATAAAGATTCTAGAATTTTTGCATGAGACATGGGCTAAGGATCGAAAAGCTGAATGGTCAATATGGATGGTGTACTCTAAGGTTGAGATGCCTCATCATTATATAAACAGCCAGAGTGATGAGTCTCCCCATCGTGCAGCTAACAAAAGAATTTCCAGTATGTGGAAGCTACCTGATGAGGTAGGTACTTTACTGTTCCTTCATTTTCTATAAAGTAGCTTTGCAGAGGTACTTTGTAAAATTAATTTTAGAGCAAATAACTAATTGCATGATCTTCTTTTGCCTTAAACTATACAGCCTCCTGAGACTGCTGCTACACGTGCAGAACTTCGTCGAAGAAGCATAGCACAAATGAGGGTAGTTATCAGCTCATGAACCAGTAGCTCTTTTTTTCATTTGCACATGGCCTTTGAATGGATTCCATCTTTGCAGATTAACAACCGGTCAATTCAAGATATGCACATATTTGGAGATCCTTTACACATACCAATTGTGATTGTTGAACGTGTGATGAATGCACCACGCCGAACTATCAGTGATAATTCATACTTGAGAAATTTAGAACTCACTAGCATACAAACTGGGCTCAACTTGGACTCGGCAAACGATATATCTGCTCCACAAAGTAGTCCTCGTGTCTTGAAGATTGTTGTGTTTGTTCATGGGTTTCAGGTAAGTCTTATACCCATGCACTTTTTGGAATTAGTACTGTATTTTTTAGGGTTAAATATGTTTTTGGTCCCTTAACTTTCAGTGAATTTTGAAATTAGTCCATTTTGAAACTTTGGACCAATTTAGTCCTTCATCTTTCAGAATACGTGGATTTAGTCCTTTTAATCAAATTTTGTTAGGTTTATTTGATATTTCGTACGCATTTTAAGATTGTATTTGAGTTGTTTATACTGTTTGACACATTTTTGCTTTAATGTTAAGTCAAATACTATTGTGAAACGCGCTTGAAATGTCAAATAAATTTAACAAAATTTGATTAAAAGGACTAAATCCACGTATTTCAAAAGATGAAGGACTAAATTGGTTCAAAGTTTCAAAGTGGACTAATTCCAAAATTTACTGAAAGTTAAGGGACCAAAAACATATTTAACCCTATTTTTTATATATCTTAGTTTGTTGGATTGCCCACCTTATTTTATAGACATTGGGTCAAGCAAAAATGAACGGATAGTTGGCTGTCTTTCGAGAAAGCTGGCAAAGCAAAAAGCCTAACCTCATCATAAAGAGTTTTTTGGCATAATAGTAAAAGTGTTGTTGAGATTTGCCAAGAATGGATTGTATATTTCTATTTTTCCTCTTTCCAAATTTCCGTGTGAACTAGGTGTAGAGAGATATGGTATATATTCATGTGATAGAAATAGAAAAACTAAGAAAAATTTATACATATATCGTACCTAGCATTATAGAGGGAATGGCCCAAACCCAAATATAAAATATTTCTATAATATATCTAATACTCTACCTCAAGTTGGAGTATATAAATCATATGCACCAAACTTGTTACAAATATAATTATCAAAATTTTGAAATGAGAGGAAAGATGGAGAGAACTTATTATTATTTCATTGAATCAGAAAGAATACACAAGGTGAGCATATATAGGTTCAAGAGAGGTTACAATAGTTACACACTAATCATGGTAGAAAGTAGAAAAACCATATAAGTAACTAACATCCAGTTGAATAACTGAATGTTTACATTTATATCTCTAGTACCCCTCTCAAATTCAAGGTGTGGGCAGTTTTCTCATAAGAAGTTCAAAACGGTTAGAAGAAAGAGGCTTGGTGAGAATATCTGCCCACTTATCCAAACTAGGTGTTAAGATATCATTAGATATCTTATCTCTATCTTATTTTCAGTTTCTATTGTTATTATTCTTCATGTGTATTTTGGGCTTAACCTATACTTTATTTATTATAAATACAGTTCTTATGTGTATTTTCTACACAAAGGAGATTAATCCCATATCTAATTTCACTATATTTAATATTGTTCTGATACCAACTTGAAAAAGATTAAAGAATAAGAGAAAATTTTATTGAATCAAACTTTTGAAACAACATACAGATAACTCTAACCCTAAAGTAATGAATACAAAGAGATCTCTGCAATCGTCTAAAAGAACACATGTAATTAATTATAATATCCTATTGTAGCATATCTACTATATTTTCTTTTTATTCAATAGGGACTAAAACCAACTCTGCTAAATTTGAGAGACTAAAAATGGATTAATCCAAATTTCAAAGACTAAAAGCATAATTAAACCTATAAAATCTTTAAGTACGTTAATAACTCATGAAATAACCATCCTTTGTTCCTTGATATTTTATTTTGTAACCAAAAACTTTGCCAAATTTAGTGTTTAGGGACTAAAAAAAGGGTTTAATCCATATTTCAGTGACTAAAAACATAATATTGTAAATAGCATACATAACTTAAGAAATAACCTACCAACCAAAAGCCTTATGATTTGGTTCTTTATGCACTTCATGTCTCTTGATTTAATTCTCTTATTTTCTCTTCACCTGATCATGGTTTCGACTATTTCCATAGATATATGTGTAAATGTGACAGTACTCCGTGCTCCAAAATGAATCTTGGGTTCATGAAATATAGGAAACATGCTTATTTTCCACTACACATGAGGTCTAATACATTGGACTCTGAAAATTTGAAACGATACGTGAGTTGAACAAAAAACAAGGCATTAGTTACTTGTACCACCTAAGTTAACACAATTACATTGTCTATCGATGTCATAAATATTCAACAAAGTTTTACGTTGGTTGTAAAATTTAACAACCATGCTCTTTTATATCCAGACTTGGGAATGGTTGTGTAAAGAATTGCACGAAAGCATAACGTTCACAAATTTCTTGTGTGTGTATATTTTTCATTGTTCGAAGATGGTTGGATGCTTATTCTTCATGACTTAAAATATTTCAGGGGCATCATTTGGATCTACGGCTTATTCGAAACCAGTGGCTTCTGTTAGACCCCAAGATAGAATATCTTATGTCAGAGACTAATGAGGATAAAACTTCAGGAGACTTCAGAGAAATGGGTCGGCGGCTAGCTAAGGAAGTTGTTTCTTTTGTTAAAAAGAAAATGGATAAAGCCGCAAAATATGGGAGTTTAGGAGATATTAGACTAAGTTTTGTTGGACATTCTATTGGTAACCTCATTATAAGAACAGCACTAGCAGGTGGGTTATAACTTTAGAATTGATGGTTTTCATCTAATTTAAATTAGGAGCTAAATTTTGTCTTATGTTTGCAGAGAGCATGATGGAACCATTTCTAAGATATCTACATACATATGTTTCGGTATCTGGTCCACACTTAGGGTATCTTTACAGTTCAAACTCTTTGTTTAATTCTGGATTGTGGCTTTTGAAGAAACTAAAAGGTACACAGTGTATTCATCAACTAACCTTCACAGATGATCAAGATATTCAAAATACATTCCTCTATAAACTATGCAAGGTAAGAAGTGTTCTACAATGGTCAGAATCAATTAACAGAAGCATTAACTTAAAGTCTATTCTTTTGAATAACTTTATTTGACATGTGACATTTAGCTGTTACTGTGGGGTCGTAACATTTTCTAAATTTCACAATTTACTATCTCTTCACTAATTTTCTTAGTATTTTTGTCCCATTTTTCTATACCTCAGTTATTTAACTTGCCATTGCTATTAAGAAAATTCTACGTTTTGTGGTCTTTTCTTGCAATAAATAGAGATGTTTTATTGTTTTACGTTTTAGATCATGTTTTGTGGTTATTTTATATGTAGAACATTCATCCATTTTGTGGTTGTTTTACGTTTTAGATCCTATTTTTAAGGCTAAAAATTCTCGCATACTTTTTATTCATATTGATAACCTTTAAATACAAGAAAAACATACCTGAGAATTGATAACAATTCCACTCACTAATCAGAAAATAAATCAAAAATAAAATTACCCATAAATTTGTTGCCACCCATTAACACCCATGTTTTTTAGATTTAAAACTCAACAATAGGAATAATGCTCCAATAAACTCTAATAATAAATACTTTTGGATTTTCAAAACTCCTTGTATTAGTACTATTGACTCCAAGTATCTCTGTCAAGTTCTCGAAACACCCTTTTGGAAGCACCTTTCTAAAGATGTCTGCCAATTGATCTTCAATCTTGCAATACTCTAACAGAACTTCATGCTCTTTCTAACTTTTCTAAGAAAATATAGCTTGATATTGAATTGTTTATTCTTGCCATGAAAAATTGAATTCTTAGAAATTCCAATTGCTGGTTGATTATCTACGAACACTTTAGTTGAGCCTGTCTGAAGCACATGTTGATGAGCCCGAATTTTCTTCAACCACAAGGCTTTTATTAACTTGCAATAGCAGCTGTAGATTTCGTTTCTGCAGTATAAAACTACAATATCTTGCTTCTTGGAAGCCCAAGAAAACACTCTAGAACCAAATATAAAGCAATAACCGGAAGTGTTTTTAATATCATCCAATGAACATCCCTAATCAATGTCAAACAAATCATAGAAATTGAATTCTTGATTATAATTTGTAGGAATAAAGCATACAAAGTCATAGGGTGAAATCCTTTTGTGTCTCAAGCACAGCGAAGAAACATGTTATATATATATATATATATATATATATA